>Ga0070726_10000104_pt1 | contig 144604 bp, 139 predicted proteins | sample tdAd471_FD_67275 | JGI IMG/M metagenome (GOLD analysis project Ga0070726, IMG submission 67275) | Marine sediment microbial communities from the Atlantic coast under amendment with organic carbon and nitrate - tdAd47.1 | ecosystem: Environmental > Aquatic > Marine > Coastal > Sediment...
GGAATGGCATCGCTTTCCGCGATCCACGTGACCTGAGATTGCTGCTCGGGCGTCAAAAGAAGATCGGCGTACTGGCTCGCCCCAGCTGCATCGACCAGACCTTCCGCCATCGCCTGCATCGCCTGTTGGTAGCCACCAGCAAAGAAGATACGGCCAAAGAAATCCTCTGCTGCATCCGGACCGGAAATCAGGCCCGCGCGTTCGAATTCGGCCAGAGGGTACATGTATCCCGATTCCGAAATTGGGTCGGCAAAGGCGATGTCCCGACCGCGAAGATCGGCCAGCGCCTTGAAACCGCCGTCACGGCGCACAAAGACGCGGCCCGTATAGCTGGGCGCATCGCGGTAGATCTCTGACAAGAGCGGGATGGCACCGATTTCCCTTTCGGCCAGGACGAAGGGTAGGGCACCCATAAAGGAAATATCGGCATCGCCGTTTCGCAATGCTTCGACGGCCGCCGCGTGGTCGATGGTAACGAACCCTTCGACTGGCACACCGATTTCAGACGACAGCCAGGCGGTGATCGCTTCGATATCGCCCAGAAGTTTGTCGGGGTTCTCCTGCGGGATGAAGGCCAGGCGCAACGGGCCGGATTGCGCCAATGCAGGCAGCCACTGCATGACCAGACTTGCGCCCGCGAAGACAAGAAGGTGACGGCGGTTCAGGCAAGGCATCATCAGAACGCCCTTTCTTCGATGGCGGCAGCATCCGCTTTGAACAGGGCCCAACTCGCTTCCGCGGCCATCCAATCCTCTGCCCGAACGGCGGTGCCGACCTCCGCCAGACGCTCGGCCAGTTCGTATACCTCGGGCCGCGCCGAAAGATTGGCCATCGTGCCTGCATCGGCGGCCAGATCGGCGGCAACCGTATCGGTCAGGAGCAGAATATGTTGCGCATCCCGTTTCGGCAGAAGCGTGTCGAGCGTGGAGGCAAAGGTGGTGAGTTCTGCGAAGGCCAATCGGAAGGGCGTGTTCGCGGCATCGAATGCCTCATAGGGCGCATCCGCTGCGCCGACCGTTTCCAGATAGGCGGTCAAATCCGACCGCTCGGTATCGGTCAGTCCAAGGTTCTTGGTGTCGTCGAACCAGTCCACGACACTTGCCAGCGTCGGCAAAGAGCCGTCGTGGAAATACGGTGCCGTGTAGACGGTGCCAAGCAGCGTAGGCGTGTCGAGTGCACCCGCGTGCGATCCTTCGTAGGCCGCGGCCACCGATCCAATGTCATGAGATTTGCGATCAAGAAAGTTGCCGGATGGCGTATGACAACTGGCACAGGATTGGTTGCCCAACCCGGCGAGGGGGCGGTTGAATAACTCTTCACCACGCCGCGCCACATCCGGTGCCTTGTCTGTCAACTGGCCGTCGCCGGTGACCAAAGTATTTGGCAGAAAATCGAACTCGGTCATGTAGGCGACCAGCGCGTCCAGCATGAAGGGTGTGGGTTCTTCGCCAGCGAATTCGTTGACGATCACGTTACGAGAGAAATCCCGCAGCGACGCAAACCGGCCATCGCGGCCGTACGGCCCAGTAAACCGCAGCCCGCGCAGGCTGGGGATATCGATCGGATCATCGCGGCGGTCGTTGAACATCGGGTTGAAAAAAGCGCCATCTACATCGACCGCACCGGGCTGGTGACTGGCACCGGGAATGAAAAAGCGTTGGTTGATGTCCGAGCGGTTGTGACAGGTCGAACAGGCGATGCCCAGATCGCGGGCCGGGCCACCGAATATCTCGGCGCTGTCGAACAGCATGTCACCGTATGCGATCAGCGGTAGGTCGGTTTCGTCGATCCCTTGTTCTTCAAAATTGAGAACGAGAAGCGGCAACGGGTCCTGATCGAAGATGTCGGAGCCGGGGGGCAGGGCGGCGGGCAATTCAACCGGCTGCCCGGTTCGGGCGATCGTCTCCGGCACCGCATTCAGCATCTGGCGCGGCGTAAGATCCGCGACGAGGTAGTTTTCGGCCAGGTAGGTTGAAATTACCGCGCGCGCGGCTGTCATCGTATCAAGATCCCTATCCTTGGCTCCGGCGCCGAGCACGCCTGCGGTGCCCGTGGCATTGGTCAATTCCAGCCACGCCCGACCCAGTGTCCGGGCCGCATCAGCGTCCGCGGCTTTGATATGGTCAGCAAATGCGCGGTATAGTTCCTTGGCAGTGGCCACTGCCTGTTGTGATACCGCCGGGTTGTCTGCAGCAATGGCTGCATCCAGCTCTTCTTCGATTCTCAGCGCGATAAGGCGGGTGGCCGCCACATGAACGCCATGCCGATCCTGCCTGCCAATCGCGTCGGACAGATCAGCAACCTCAATGGCGCTTTCTCGGTCCAGCCAGTCAAAGGCTCCGAGGCGATACTCCGATCCTCGATAGGGCTCGGACCAGGCTTGTTCCAACTTCTCCCACGGGATCGGCGCGAGGTTGCCCAGAAACAGGGTCAAGCGATAGGCTGCCGCTTCGGGTAGCCAAGGGGCTTCCTTGGCAGGTGTAGCCAAAGACGGACCCGTCATTGCCGAAGCGGTGACGATCGCGAAGAGGATCACGCGCAAGACGTGATGGATCACAGGCGGCTCCAATCAAAAAGTTAGACGTGTCTAACTTATCTACCCAAAGCCAACTTGTTGTCAATCCATCGCCCATCGGGCAAAGTCGAAATATGTCGTCCGGCGCATCACAGACGCGTGAAGATTTCATGCCAGATACTCGAGATCCCGAAGCCCAGGCCGACGGGTTCGCGCATGTTCGCAATGCGCATGAAAGCGAGATGGCGGAAGACTATGTGGAACTGATTGCGGAATTGATCGAAGCCCACGGAGAGGCGCGACCGGTCGACATCGCAGAACGTCTGGGGGTCAAAGCCCCGACGGTATCCAAGAATATCTCCCGGCTCAAAGAGGCAGGTTTGGTGCGCCGGGAAAAGTATCGGTCGATTTTCTTGACCGAAAGAGGCCAGGGCGTCGCCGAGGCCTGCCGCAGGCGCCACAGGATCGTGGTCGCATTTCTGCAAAGCCTGGGGATTGACGAGGTAACGGCCGAGCGTGACGCCGAAGGCATTGAACACCATGTCAGCGACGAAACGCTGGCCGCGTTCGAGAAACATATCAACGGGTCAGATTGATCGTTGATACGACAATGGTGGGGCGGATGCCCCTCCAGCCAAGAATATCCATTAACCCTCAAACTTGGGTTTTTTGTATCAAAGGCAACGCGATCAACAGGGCAACACCGCTAAAGATTGCGGTATCAGCAAGATTGAAGGCAGGCCAATGCAACTCACCGACAAAAATATCCAGAAAATCGGTGACGGCACCCGCCCGAATACGGTCTAACACGTTTCCCAAGGCGCCTCCGATAATTAGCCCATAGGCAAACGCTTCCGTCCGCACTTTCGACCTGACCAGCATGACCATGAGCCAGAGACAGACGAGCAAGGCCAAAAGGACAAGCCCCCACCATGGCACACCGTTCAGCATACCAAACGTCACGCCGCTGTTGCGGTGGTAAACGAGATTAAAGCCTGGAAGGATGGAAATACCAGAGCTCAGTTTTGAAGCGTTGGCGACTACCAGGAATTTGCTGAGTTGATCCGATACGAAAGCGCCTGCTGCTCCGACCAACCCAAAACTAATATTGTTTATCACTCGTGGGTTCTCAATCGCCTGGATAGCTGGAGAAAACTTCCGTCGATCCATCGTTGTTGATGAGAAACACGTCATAGGCTGCACGCCAGCGACTCTGGTCCATACCAGGCGAGCCCAGAGGCATATCCGGCACGGCGAGGCCTACAGCGTCCGGTCTTTCGCTAAGCAGTCTGCGAATGTCATCCGCTGGCACATGGCCCTCGATCACGTAGCCCTCGACCAGGCCCGTGTGACAGGACACCATGCGTTGCGGAACGCCCTTATCGAGCTTGAAACGGACCAGCAGCCCGGCAAACATGTCCTCGCCCTTAGGGGCAAAGCCGTTCTCTTCAAGGTGATCCATCCATGCAAGGCAGCACCCGCAGCCATTTGTCTTTTTGACGTCGATCGGCGTGGTTTCTGCGGCCGCCCGAACGGCGAGGCTGAGTAACAGCATAGTTGCGAGCGTGAACATCTTCATGAGGTTTGTTCTCCGGTTCTTGCGAGAACGCGACGGATCTTTGGAACCGCGAATTCCCTCTGCTCATGGTAGTCTATGGTAGTGGCAAACTCTCCCTTTGCATCGAAGAGAAAGACGCTCGCCGTGTGATTCATCGTGTAGTCGTCACCCTCGGTGGCAACTTTTAAATAGCTTGCGCGGAAACCTGCCGCGGCTTGTGCCGTATCTTCCAGCGTTCCGCTCCAACCTTGGATGGCTGGATGAAAATAGCTGACATACTCGGCGATGGCCGCCACGGTATCGCGTTCCGGATCGACCGTAATGAACACGATACTCATGGCTGCGACGTCGTCTCCGAGATCGTCGAGCCAACCGGAGATGTCCGACAGCGTAGTGGGACACACGTCCGGGCAGTATGTGAAGCCAAAAAATACCATCGATGGATTGCCCAGAAGTGTCGCAGGACCGACTGTTGCCCCGTCTTGGTCGGCCATCTGAAATTCCATCTGGGTGAGCGGCAAGGGTCGTTGGGCGATCGGCTCAGGCGCGCCGGGACCGTCCACCTGCCACCAGCCGATGAACAGCGTGAGCGCGAGTACGCCGATAGCGGCAGAACCATAAGTAAGGAGCAATCGCCAGTTCATCAGCCCTCCGGCCCACGTGCTGCAATGCCAAGTATGGGCACATCAACGGTCAGTGTCCCGCCACCGGCAAAGTTCAGCGTCAAAGGAAAGGTTTCGCCTTCGACCATCTTGGTCTGCAAACGCATCAGCATGGCATGCAGGCCACCCGGCTCAAGCGAGACACTTTCGCCCGGAGGAATCGTGATCTCGCCGGCTGGCGCCATGGAACTGACACCATTTGCATCGGTCTTGGTCTCATGAACATCCGGCAATATGGCGAGGGGTGTTTCCAACCCCACCAGTATCACCAGATCGGGGCCCGTGTTGCGCAAGGTCATATAGGCAGCACCCGGACGGTTGGTGCCAATCGATGCGCGGGCCCATGCGTCTTCGACCACAACATCTTCCGAACCCGCAAATGAGGCTGTAGGCAGCACAGTCAAGATGCTCAATACAATGGCATTGGCGGTAGGTGATTTCATGAAATTGTTCCTAGTGGTTTTCTGGTCATGATCCACTCGCCACAACCTCCGCTGCAACAAGGGCGCGCAGTTCGTCAGCTCCAAATGGATCAAGAGGTTTGCCGTTTACGAAGAAGGTGGGTGTCTGACGCACGCCGACCGCTTCCACATCCGCGCGATCTTGATTGAGAACGCCAAAGGTCTGAGGCGCCATCATTTGGGTTTTCGCGGCTTCCGCGTCCAAGCCAGCCTGCTCCGCAATTCCGAGGATCAGACCAGGAGCGGGCGCGCCATGGGATGCCCAACGCGGCTGGTACTCGAGGAGCGCCTCAAGGACAGGTTCGAAAACGCCCTGCATACGTGCAGCTTCTAGGACGCGAATAGCTTCTTCCGAGCCTTCTCCGTGAAATGGCGTGTATCTCAGCACGACACGGACTGCGCCGTCATGTTCGGCCAATATGCTCTTCACGATCGGATGGAAGGCGCGGCACGCTTCGCAAGCCGGATCGAAGAACTCGACGATGGTGACAGGGGCCTCTTCCGGGCCGAGGACCGGAGAGTAGGACCGGATCAGCGTTTCCGCGATTTCGGGCTGGAACGGTTCAACCTGAGCAACCGGCGCGGGGCGGGATTGATACCAAACGGCGGCGGCAAAGACTGCAAGGCCAACCAGGAGAACCGATAGAACGATAGATTTGTTTTTCATGTGCGCTGCGCCTTCAGGGAGAAAATTGACAGGATCGCGATCAGTCCGAAGGCGATCAGCGACAAAAGCGGAATTGGGAGGCCGAGAAAGACCTGATTGTCGTCTGTGCAGGACGGGCCGGTCGCCGTGCAGGGTTGGATGCGTTCCGGGAGAATTCCGATATAGAGGCCAAGGTGCCAGAGTGCGATGGCAGCCCCACCCAGGGCGAGGGCAACGCCGTAGCGTCCGACCCCATAGTCTTGCCACCAAAGGCCGAGGCCCAGAACGACGGCCAATGGAAACATAAATGCGCGCTGGAACCAGCACAGATTGCAGGGAGCCTGCCCAAGAACTTCCCCGATATAAAGAACGGTCAATGAGCTTGCCAAGGCGACGATCCAGGCCCCCGCCAATGCCGTATCTTTCGAAATCATGCTGCTCATATCGACATCCGCGCCTTCAGATCGGAAAGGATCTCCTCTGCCGGCGTGCCGTAGACCCACGCTCCGACATATCCGCCTTGCGGATTAAAAAGGAACAGCTGAGACGAATGCCCCATCGTGTATCCGTCAGGCGAAGCGGCTTCTTCGATCTTCTCAAAGTACACGTGGAAAGTCTCGGATGTTCGCTTGATTTGATCGGCCGTACCGGTGAGCCCGACGATATTGGTATCAAATGCCGGAACGAACTCAGCCAGTTGTTGGGGCGTGTCACGTTCTGGGTCAATCGAGATAAAAAGCGGCTGGACTTGAGTGGCATCGGAGCCGAGCGCATCCATAACGGCGGCAACTTCTGCCAGGGTGGTTGGACACACGTCGGGGCAATTCGCAAACCCGAAGAAAACGAGCATCCAGCGCCCTGCAAAGTCTTCGTCCGTCTGCACCATGCCTTGGTGATCGGTTAGTTCGAAATCCGCCCGGAATGCGGGCTCATCAGCGCGCTGTTCGTTTCTGGTAGAAACTTGCAGCCACACGAACCCCACGATTGCGATCGCGGCGAGGCCCCAAAGTGCTTTTTGTAACGCAGATAATCTCATTGGTCGTTTTGCGCCCGATTCCGCCAATTTTTACAGTGTTCTAAAAGTTCTAGCGGCTAGAGGTGCAAGCTGTTTCTCGGCATGGAGCTCGCTTCTCACGGACCCGTGACTACGGCGCCGGCTTGCGCGCGCCAATAACTATAGCTACTAACACTATAGATGTGGAAGTTGTATGCTGACAATCGGAAGCCTTGGAAAGAAGACAGGAACGAAGGTTCAGACCATCCGGTACTACGAACAGATCGGGTTGATGCCTGAGCCCGGGCGTACCGAAGGGGGGCAGCGGCGCTACGACGATGCCGAAGTCGACCGCCTGTCCTTTATCCGGCATTCACGTCAGTTGGGATTTCCGCTGGAAGCGATCCGCGAGCTTCTCAATCTGAGCGACAATCCTGATCGCTCATGCCAAGAGGCAGACTCCATCGCGCGTCGACAACTTAAACAGGTCGAGTTGCGGATGGACCGCTTGAAGGCGCTGCGCACCGAGCTGAAGCGCATGATCCACGAATGCAGCGGAGGCAATACAGCAGACTGCAAGGTCCTCGAAGTCTTGCGCGATCACTCGGAATGTCTGACCGACCACAATAAAATCGGGGCTTAGTGCGTCCCGCGATCTTCAAGGAATGAATCGAAAAATAGTCACTTGAATCTCTAGTCACTGTAGCAATTACATCTTCTCATTGAAGATTCGAGGAGATGAAAATGAGCGCTGATGATCGGCTGTTGGCAGCAACCCCAATCCTGAACTACGACCACCCGTCGATCGCACGACTGGTCGAAGACAGAGGGTGGAAAGCCCTTGCCTCACATGACCGGGTCGGGGCTGTTTACGATTTCGTCCGCAACGAGATCGCATTTGGGTACAACTGCGCAGACGACATCTCGGCCGCCGAAGTGCTCGCTGATGGCTTCGGTCAGTGCAACACCAAGGGCGCGCTTCTCATGGCGCTGTTGCGGGCGGTCGGTGTCAGGTGCCGCCTGCACGGCTTCACGATCCACAAAGAGCTGCAACGGGGCATCGTGCCAGAGCTCGTCTATCCTCTTGCCCCCAACGAAATCTTTCATTCATGGGTCGAGGTGGAGACCGAGGCGGGTTGGATAAACCTCGAAGGGTTTATTCTGGATGCAGAGTTTCTCTCGGCGCTCCAATACAGATTTTCCAATACGGCTACCCTCTGCGGCTATGGAGCGGGGACCGATTGTCTGCAAACTCCTCCAGTGGAGTGGACGGGTCGCGACACCTACATTCAGGAGACTGGTATTCTTCAGGACTTCGGCACCTTCGACGCGCCCGACGAGTTCTACGCGAACCATCAGCAGTCGTTCAGCTTCGTGAAGAGCCTGTCGTATCGCCATATCATCCGTCATTGGATGAATGCCCGGGTGCGCCGGATCAGGTCCGGTAGAGTGCCGCAAATCCCCGGCTTGGCATTGCCCAATCATATGCACGAGGAATCCCGTCATGCCTCATGATAACGGTCACGCGCATATTGATCCCACTTCCGGGGACCGCCGTGTCTCCATCGCGATCTGGGCCAATGCACTTCTGACACTTGCGCAGATCGTCGGTGGGATCGTGTCCGGCAGCCTCGCGCTCATTGCCGATGCGCTGCACAATTTCTCGGACATGGCATCCTTGGTGATCGCCTTCGCGGCACGAAAGATCGCAAGACGCCCCGCCGACGAGCGCATGACTTTCGGCTATGGCCGGATCGAAGTTGTGGCTGCCTTGATCAACTACACCACCCTCATTCTCGTCGGCGTCTATCTCATCTATGAAGGCGCGATGCGGCTAGTCGAACCGACCGAGGTGGCCGGTTGGACCGTGGTGATCCTGGGCTCAGTGGCGCTGGTCGTCGACACATTGACCGCCGTGCTAACCTACTCGATGCAAAAAGGCAGCGTGAACATCCGGGCACTCTTCCTGCACAACCTTTCGGACGCATTGGCCTCCGTTGCTGTGATCATCGGCGGCTCCGTCATCCTGCTATATGATTTGCGGTGGGTCGACCCTGCGATCACGATCGGCATCGCGCTCTACATCTTCTATCTCGCCGTATCTGAAATCAGTGGCCCCATCCGCATCCTGATGCTCGGTAGCCCGCCCGATATCGACAATGGCGCCGTGATCGCCGCCATCTTAGACGTCGAAGGGGTGAACGACATCCACCACGTCCATTTGTGGCAAATGCAGGAGCATCGAACTGCTTTGGATTGCCACGTTGTGATCAGCGACAGAGCGTCTACCGAAAAAGTCAAAGCGACTATCAAGAATCGTCTAACAGATGAGTTCGGCATTTCACACACCACTTTGGAATTGGAGGATCCGGAGAATGCTCACAAGGATGCACAACTTTATGGACACAAGGTGCCTGAAGCATGATGGAGGCTTTGCACATTTGTCTCGGCCCTGAGTTTACCGCGGTGTCCCGGCCATCAATCTTCTGATCAACCGCCGATCCAGAGCGTCGTGTTTGCGGTATTCAGGAAGCATGGGCAATGTCTTAGTTTTTTAGAATTGCCGATACTCTTTTCTCATTCAGATCGTCGGCCTCATGCTTCACGGTGGTGATTTCGTTGGATGAAAGCTGAGAAGCCGTATCCCCTGCCAGCCGCATCTGTCAATGAACCATAAAATCGCTGCGCCGATTGCAATACAAGCGTTTCGCCATCCGCTCGTGGTGACAAAGGCTGAGGTCAAACTTAGTCAGCCCTGGCCATCCATCACAACCCATTTTCTCATCTCGCATCCATGCAAGGATTGCAAAAAAAAAATCGATAAAATTCTCACATAGAAAACAGCCCTATCTGGCTTTGATGTGGTCACCGGCCAAAGCCCTAACGGAAAGAACGTCCGTCAGTTCGCGCGCACTTCAAAATGGAGAGTGGGCCCGGATACAGTGCCTGTTTCTCCAATCATGCCGATCATTTCGCCGGTTTGAACACGCTTGCCCAATTCAAGCCTCTCTGACTCGGAGCTTAAATGAGCATAACGCGTCATTACTTCGGATCCATGCGCTAGTTCGACGACTTTTCCGTAGCCGCTTCGCCAACCGATGAAAGAGACAAGTCCAGGCGCGGTCGCAATAACAGGCGTTCCTTTTGCCGCTAAGTAGTCATAGCCGGTGTGCATCCCTGCAAGGCCATACATGGGATTTGTGGTTCGTCCAAAAACTGATGACACTCGTATGCCTTCCGCTGGTGGTTCGGTTCTTCGAACCACGTCTCCGTTGAGATAAACTGTAGCGCGCGCGTTATCTTCTTCTGACCAAACGACCTCGATTTCATCATCGGCCAATTCGAGAGCTGCAAATGAGAGTTGTGGCTGCGCATTTAAACCTTTCGGTTGGCGCCAAAGGATGTTCAAACTCTCGCTTCCACTAAAATCGTCCTGGAAATTAACTGCATCGCCCAAGACAAATGCAAGATCGACATAAAATCGGGCTGGGACGCCCGCACGGTCAAGAGATTCTTTGATCGTGCCGTCCAGCAATAATCGATTTGATCGGTTGACCGTGGAATCGGCTGGACTAAAAGCTTGACTATCAATTGCGCCATCAAGAGATATTTCGACTTGGGTATCTCCGTCTATCTCCAGCGTCGCGCGGTAGAGGGTACCTCCAGGACGAAATTGAAGGCCAAGGCGATCGTTCTGCGAAATACGGCTCGTTTCGTATTGTGCCATCAAAGCGTGAGCAACTTCCTCCTGTATTTTTGAACTTAATCCAGTGCGCGAAAGAAGCGCATTTAGTGCGTCATCATGATCTATGATCGACGCGGCACCTGGATCCTCAAACAAATCGGAATGAATTTCGAGTTTTTTTGGTGCATCGGTGAATGCGGTTTCGGTCGAGGAGCCTATGAAATGTAACATGCCAGCAGCTGCACCAACCGACGCAACGACCAATGTCGTTCCCAGCACTATTCTTTTAAAATCCACAATACTGCCCCTCTGGCCTACTCCCCGATGTTCCCTCATCTATGACGAGACTCCGCGGACCAGATTTTCATAGTCTCCGGCATCGGTTTGGGCAAGCGCGTCGTGCGCCGAGCCCTTGAACTGCTCATGTGACCGGCGCTTTTTTGCGTGCGACTGGGTTCCGAGCGATGAGAGCGGCCTGACGTTCTGGTGGTCATGTCGCTTGAACGCCAGCTTGCGGCAGGTTGTCCGGCGCGGCTTGCGGGTTTTGAGCATTTAGGAGGCCGCGACCTATCATCGATCACCGACACGGGCTTCGGCGGTTGTCCTTCGGTTTCGGCGGAAACTCCAGCCTCTTAGACGGCGCCGTTTGCCGTGCTTTGCAGATGCGCGGTCACGACGATGCCCTTGTCGATGAAGTCAGTACTGGCGCCCTCGAGGTTCATGGGTTCTCAGGGTTTTTGCATCTATTTCTGTTGCCAAGGATAGGAACAAAATCCTTTAGGGCAAAGGTCGCCATACTTCGCATCGCTTACCCCATCAAAGGTATTGGATTGGATATCGCACAGAATATGCGGAACCGATGTCAACTATATCAGCAATGAGGAGTTTGGCACCGAACTCGCTTCTGGTCTTGTAGCGTGCATTTGGTACGGACTGTTTGCTAGGGCGATGATTCTTCATGTGACGCTACGTACGCCACCTCGGTCAGCGCATCGATGACGGGGCATTCGGGCACTTCGTCTCCGCTACATTGCGCCACGGTGGACGACAGGACGTGTTCGATGCGCTTGAGATCGGCGATCTTGGCGCGGACTGAGGCAAGATGCGCATTTGCAAGACCCTGCACCTCGCCGCAGGTCTGGGCCCCGCCATCGACCAAGGCAAGCAGATCGCGAACCTCCTCGAGCGTGAACCCCAATTCGCGCGCGCGCATGATGAAACGCAGACGCGCGACATGCCTGTCATCGTAGACACGATAGTTTTTGCTGGAGCGCGGTGGCTCGGGCATGACGCCGATGTTCTCATAGTAGCGGATGGTCTCGAGGTTGCAGCCGGTCAGCTTGGCGAGATCTCCGCGCCTGAGGACCTTCACCGATCTGTGATGATTATTCACACCAAACCCCCTTGAGCCTGTAGCAGCTACAGACCCTAGATTGAGATCATCACTGAGGCAAGGATGATTCGAACCATGACTGAAACGACATCTGCGGGCCGCCAGACGGCAATGGGCGAAACACCGGCAGCCGACAAAAAGGCATGGGCCACAACCGGGCTGGGTGTGCTGGGCGCGCTGGCCATGACTTCCTGCTGCATCCTGCCACTGGTGCTGGTGAGCTTCGGCGTCACCGGCGTGTTCATCGCCCAGTTGGGTGCGTTCTATCAATACAAGTGGATCACCTTCGCGCTGAGCGCCGCTTTCATCGGATACGGCTTTTACAAGGCGTATAGCCCGATCCCGGCCGAAGCCTGCGCTGATGGCACCTGCGCGCGACCGATGAACCGAACACTCATGCGATCCATTCTCTGGGTTGCCACCGCGATCGTCGCCGTGGCGATGATCTTCCCCTACCTGACCCCCTACATCCTGTCCTACTGAAAGGCTCAATCCATGAAAAATCTCCATCTCGCACTCGCGACATTTGGCATTCTGGCCGCAATGCCTGCCAGCGCCGATGAACAGCGCATCAAAGTTGGTGTTGGCGAACTCACCTGCCCGACTTGTTCGTTCACCGTCGCGGCGGCGATGCGCGGCGTGCCCACGGTCGAGATCATCAATTTCCAAGAAGGCGAAGAGTTTGGCACGGGCACTTACGTCGTGGCCTTCGACGATCAGGCGGCTAGCCCCGACATGATCATCGAAGCGGTTCTGGCCAACGGCTATCCGGCCGAGGTGCTCCAGGCAGGGGAGTCCTGAGCGGGTAAGGACGGATAGGGCAATGGATGACAAGCACATGGGCGGGCTTCTGGCCTTCATCATTGCAGCGCCGATCATGGTGATCTGCTGTGGCGGCGGTGGCGTCATCCTTGCCGCCATTCTCGGCGGGATTGGCGGGTGGTTGACGGGGCTCGGCGGAATTGCCGCTGTCGTCGCGGCAATTGGCGCGGCGCTGGTTGTTCGCGAGATCAGGCGCAGCGGATCAGCAGGTGTCGGTGATGCGCCGGACGAGACCAGTACCAAAACCAAGGCCACCGGCCAGAAAATCCACCGCCCGGCCGATTTCGTGGCCGAGTAGAGCACCGCACCGAGACAGGTCTTTTGGCTGTTCGGGACAATCCCGAATACGGTGAACCACGCAATCCATGCACCCGATATGAGGAAACAAATGACCATGCCTTCAGACGACACATCTTCGAACGGCCTTTTGAAAGTGGGCATCATCGGCACGATCATTGTGGCGCTCTGCTGCTTTACACCCATTTTGGTGATCCTCTTCGGCGCGGTCGGCCTGGCCGCCGTCGTCGGTTATCTGGACCTCGTGCTGTTTCCGGCACTGGGCATCTTTATCCTGCTGACCATCTACGCGCTCTGGCGCAAGAACGCGCGCGGCTCGGCATCCTGAGGGAAACTGAGCTGACATCCATCCAAATGACACCTGAGACGCAGCATTGAAAAGAAAAACCTTATGATGAAGAGTTACGACCTTATCGTGATCGGCGGTGGAACCGGCGGCAATGGCGTCGCCCGGATGGCGGCGAATGCCGGCTGGAGCGTCGCCAGCATCGACAGCGAGCCCCATGGCGGCACCTGCGCCCTGCGCGGCTGCGACCCCAAGAAGATGCTGATTGCGGTCACCGAGGGCGTCGAGTGGGCGGAAAACATGAAAGGCAAGGGCCTGGAGGCGCAGCCTGCGGTCAACTGGCCCGACATGATCGCCTTCAAGCGCAGCTTCACAGACGCTATGCCACCACGCATCGAAGGCGGGTTGCAAAAGGCGGGGATCGACGTCTTGCACGGAGAGGCACGGTTTACCGACCCCGATGCGATCGAGTTGAACGGCGAGACCCTGAGGGCGACGCATTTCCACATCGCCACCGGTGCCCGGCCGATGACGCTGAACATCCCTGGTGAGGAGTATCTCGCCACCAGTACCGATTTCCTGGAACTGCCCGAGCGTCCCGGTCGCATCGCCTTTGTCGGCGGCGGCTTCATCGCGATGGAATTCGCCCATGTGGTAAAGCGCGCAGGCGCCAGTGAAGTGACCGTGCTGGAGATGATGGACCGCCCGTTAGGTAACTTTGATCCTGATCTGGTCGCGATGCTGGTCGAGGCGACCGCAGAGCTGGGCGTCGATCTCCGCACCAAGGCGAAGGTGGCGATGATCGAAAAGCAGGGCGAGGAATTCGTGGTCACCGTGGAACGCCCCGACGGCACCGAAACCGTCACCTGCGACTTGGTGGTGCATGGCACGGGCAGGGTGCCCAATATCGATCGGCTGAATCTTGAGGCCGCCGGCGTCGAATACTCACGCCGTGGCATCAAGGTGAGCGACGCCATGCGTACAACCAACCCGGCCATTTTCGCGGCCGGCGATTGCGCTGATAGCGGATTGAACCTGACCCCGGTCTCGGCAGCGGAAGGGCGTATCGCAGGCAAAAACCTGCTCGCCGGAGAGGATGCCAGGGAGATCAAATACCCGCCGATCCCGTCAGTGGTCTTCACCCTGCCGATGGTGGCCTCGGTCGGCTTGTCGGAAGCGGCGGCCAGTGAACAGGGGCTGAAGTTCGATGTTCGTTTCGAGAAGACCGAAGGCTGGTATTCGTCGCTGCGCGTCGGCGCGAAACACACCGGATTCAAGGTTCTTGTCGAACAGGGCAGCAGGCAGATCCTCGGCGCGCATCTGATCGGACCGGGCTCCGAGGAACAAATCAACCTCTTCGCCATGGCCATGGGTGCCGGACAGACCGCCAACCAGATCAAGGCGATGATCTTCGCCTATCCGAGCTACGCCTCCGATATCGGGTCGATGGTGTGAGACGAGTTTTGACCGGGCCACGAGGACGGCGCCGGTTGTTAGAAAAAGGAAATGAAAATGGACCAGATCGTCAAGGCGCATGATTGCTGTCCGACCAACGAATCCAACAGCGACAGCTATGATCTGATCGTGGTTGGCGCCGGCTCAGCAGGCTTCTCCGCCTCGATCACCGCGGCCGAGGCCGGCAAACGCGTGGCCTTGGTCGGGCACGGCACCATCGGCGGCACCTGCGTGAACGTCGGCTGTGTGCCGTCCAAGGCAATGATCCGCGCCGCCGAGGCGGTGCATGGCGGCGCGTCTGCCGCCCGGTTCCCGGGCATCGCGCCCTGCACCCACGCTGTGAACTGGCGCGCACTGGTACAAGGCACATCCGATCTCGTGGATGAAATGCGGAACAAGAAATATATCGACCTGCTGCCCGCCTATGAGAACGTCACCTATATCGAGGAAGGCCCGGCGCGATTGGTCGAGGGTGGCGTCACAGTCGGCGGGCGGGTGATATCCGCTCCGCGCGTCCTGATCGCCACCGGCTCGCGTCCGCACATGCCAGCAATCGAGGGTATCGACACCGTGGAGGCCCTCGATTCCACCGATCTGCTGACTTTGCCCGACCGGCCCGAAAGCATCTTGGTGCTGGGCGGCGGCTATATCGGCTGTGAGCTGGCGCAAATGGCTTCAAGGCTGGGGGTGAAGGTCACGCTGGTGACCCGCTCGCGCCTCCTGCCGGGCGCTGAGCCGGAGGTGGCCGCGGCGCTGACCGAGGCGCTGAAAGTGGAAGGCATCACGGTCGAGACCGGTCTTGCTTACGTCTCGGTCGCGAAATCTGCGGGCGGCGTCACTCTGACTGTCCAACGGGGCGGCAAGACCGAGGATCTGACCGCCGAGCGGCTCGTTGTGACCACCGGCCGGATCGCCAATTCCGAGAACCTTGGATTGGAAGAGCTTGGCATCGAGACCGACACGCGCGGCTCGATCAAGGTCGGTCCTGACATGGCCACCACGCGGACCGGCGTTTGGGCGGCGGGCGATGTCACCGACCGTGACCAGTTCGTCTACATGGCGGCCTATGGCGCCAAAGTGGCGATCAACAACGCCCTTGGGCTGGAGCCGATGCGCTATGAGAATACGGCGATGCCCTGGGTCGTATTCACAGACCCGCAAGTGGCCGGTGCCGGCCTTTCGGAGGTTGAGGCCAAGGCGGCGGAGCACGAAGTCAAGACGAGCGTGATCACGCTCGACAACGTCCCGCGTGCCGCCGCTGCCCGCGACACGCGCGGCGTGATCAAGCTGGTGGCCGACGCCAAGACCGACCGCCTGCTGGGCGGCCAAATCTTGGCACCAGAGGGGTCGGACACCATTCAGACACTGGCCATGGCACTCAAGTTTGGCATGACCACAAAAGCGCTAGGCGAAACGATCTTCCCGTACCTGACCACAGTTGAAGGGCTGAAACTGGCGGCACAGACCTTCGACAAGGATGTTGCGAAACTCAGCTGCTGCGCGGGGTGACACCATGGCTTCAAGCGATAGATCGGACTTCTTGTCGACGCTTCCCGGTGTGCTGATAGGTTGGGGATTGCCCATCGCCGCGATGCTCCTGGTGATCGGTGTACCGCATCCGGTCAAGACCTGGGTTTGGGTCGCGGCGTTGATCTGGATGGGAACAGCTTGTCTTTGGAACGCGCGCCGGTGCAAGCGGCGGCATTGCTTCTGGACCGGACCGTTTTTCTTGGTGATGGCGCTTGCGGTAATTGCCCACGGGTACGGCCTTGTGGACCTGGGAAGCCAGGGATGGAAATGGCTTGCTGCGACGATCGGACTTGGGACGTGGGGCATCACCGCCTTGACGGAGCGTGAGGGGAGGTATCGTTGAGGGGCCGTGCGGAACGACGACTTTTTGACCGTCCATGTCGGCGTCGCCTGCGATTTTGCAGAACACTTAGTCAATCGACAGGAGAGTTCTGTATCCGCGCGATGGATTATTGGACCACGGAGCTTGATGCAGATCATAACCGGACCGTCCGCAGCCTGAGGGCGTTTCCGATGACCGAAACCGAAGAAAGGCTCATCGCTGCGGCTGCAAACATCGGAGAGATCAACAGCCCGAAGATTGGATACAGGATTCCCGCCGCGATCGGTACGCCGGCCGTGTTGTAGATCATCGCGAAGAAGAGATTTTGCCGGATGTTTCGCATCGTCGCCAGCGAAAGACGCCGCGCGCGAACAAGTCCATTCAAATCGCCCGTCAACAAAGTGAAGCCGGCACTCTCAATCGCCACATCGGCACCGGTTCCCATTGCGATCCCAACATCCGCCTGTGCCAGTGCCGGCGCGTCGTTCACGCCGTCGCCAGCCATCGCGATCTTGCGACCCTCGGCCTGAAGCTCGCGGATGATGCGGGCCTTGTCTTCGGGCAAGACATCGGCCCGGACATCATCGATGCCCAGCCGTGTCGCTACGGCTAGTGCCGTGCGTTCGTTGTCGCCAGTCGCCATGACGATCCGGAAGCCCAGTTCATGCAGAGCTTTCAATGCGGCAGGCGTCGTTTCCTTGACCGGATCGGCGACACTGACAAGGCCCGCCACGGCGCCGTCGATGATGACGAACATCACCGTTTCTCCTTCGTCGCGACGGGCGTTAGCAACTTGGGTCGCGGCAGGCGCGTCGATTCCAAGCTCACCAAGCATTCGCGCGTTCCCGAGAGCGACGGACTTACCGTCTACGCTTCCCTTGACCCCCATGCCGGTGACCGCCTCGAAGTCATGCGCGCTGGCAAGTTCTATCCCGCGCGCCTCGGCCCCGCGAACGATGGCCTCGGCCAGTGGGTGCTCGGATCCGCGTTCAAGGCTGGCGGCCAGCCGTAGAACTTCGGCTTCGTCATGGCCGTCCTCGGGAAGGACGGCGGAAAGCTCCGGCTTGCCCACCGTCAGCGTGCCGGTCTTGTCGACGATCAAGGTGTCGACCCTTTCGAACGCTTCCAACGCTTCAGCATTCTTGATCAGCACGCCCCCCTGAGCGCCGCGTCCGGTCGCCGTCATGATCGACATCGGTGTCGCGAGCCCGAGCGCGCAGGGACAGGCGATGATGAGCACCGCGATGGCGGAAACGAGACCATAGGCGAGGGCAGGGGAGGGCCCCCAGATCGACCAGGCACTGAATGAAACAATGGCCACGGCGATCACGGCCGGCACGAAATACCCGGCCACGGCGTCGGCGAGTTTCTGGATCGGCGCGCGTGATCTTTGCGCGGCTGCCACCATTTCGACGATCTGTGCGAGCATCGTGTCCTCGCCGACGCGTTTCGCTTCGATGATAATGCTGCCAGTGCCGTTGATCGTGGCACCAGTAACGGCATCGCCTGTCACCTTTTCGACCGGCACGGGTTCGCCGGTGAGCATCGACTCGTCGACAGAGGACCGCCCGTCGATCACTTCGCCATCCACCGGCACTTTCTCGCCTGGTCGTACGCGGATGTGATCGCCGATCTGGACATCCTCAAGCGCCACTTCTTCCTCACTTCCATCAGCACGGATGATCCGCGCGCTCTTGGCCGCTAGGTCAAGCAGGGCCCGGATGGCGGAGCCGGTTCGCTCACGGGCGCGCAGCTCCAGGATTTGACCAAGCAGAACCAGCACGACAATCACTGCCCCTGCCTCGAAGTAGACGCCGACATTGCCGTCCGCGTCGCGAAATCCGCTCGGGAACAGGCCCGGGGCCAACACAGCCACGGTGCTGAAAACCCAGGCGGCCGAGACGCCCATGGCGATCAGGCTAAACATGTTGAGGTTTAGGGTGCGGAAACTCTTCCAACCTCGCACCAGAAATGGCCAGCCGGACCAGAGGATGACCGGCGTCGCCAGCACCAGTTCGAGCCAATGCGCCATGCCTTCGCCAATCCAGGACCGTACTGGCAGGCCGAGAAAGCCTCCCATGGCCAGGATAAGGACCGGAACCGTCAAGACCGCACCGATCCAGAACCTGCGCGTGAAATCCACGAGTTCGGGATTCGGGCCTTCGTCTCCTGTGGGCACGCCCTTGGGTTCCAAAGCCATCCCGCAGATCGGGCAATCACCCGGTCCGACCTGCTCGATCTCGGGATGCATCGGGCAGGTGAATATCGTGCCCTCGGGAATCGGCTCCGGGGCCGGCCCTGCACCCAGGTGCGTCTCGGGCTCGGCGTCGAACTTGTCCTTGCATCGTGACGAGCAAAACAAAAATTCTTCGCCCGCGTGAGTTGACCGGTGCTTGGCTGTCGCGTGATCGACTTTCATCCCGCAGACGGGATCGGTCGCTTCGCGCGTCTCCGAATTTGCAGTGTCCATGTCAGGTCCCTTCGGCAGATTGCTGACATTTCACGTAATGCTTCTAGTGACTGGAAGGTCAATAGATGACCCGCAAATTTTCAAACAGATCTACTGCCGACAGAAACTTCCAACCTTCCAGCGCTGGAAATTGAATTTCGATGACAATGCTTTAGCTAAAATCTTAACAGAACCAAATGGAAGGAATTGAGTCATGATGGATGGTGGAATGATGCTTGGAATGGGGGTCGTCTGGCTCCTTGTCGTTGTGGCGCTAATTCTCGCTATCGTCGCGTTGCTGAAATACCTGCGCGCATAACGTCGTCGGTAGCATTGTCAGGTGCGCTCTGACCACCTTCAACCCGCCAGGCAAGAACCGCAGCAACGCACTCGTTGAAGTTTTTGGGACGGGCCATCGTCTGACTCGCAGTTATTAAAGGGTGTAGAAGCGACGTTTTCTGCGCGCCAGACATGCGTGAGCCGACGATCCAAGGAAAATGATCAACCGCCCTTGACCTTCCAGTGGGTGGAAGCCTTATCTTCTGTCCCGATAAGAGGATTGCCAGCCATGAATATCGGAAATGTCTCGGAGAAGAGCGGTTTGCCCGCAAAAACGATCCGGTATTACGAGAATATCGGCCTCGTGCAACCGTCGCGGCGTGAAAACGGGTACCGCGATTTCGCTGTTCAGGATCTGCACAAGCTGGCGTTCCTTGGCCGGGCGCGGTCGTTGGGGTTCAGCATTGAGGAATGTCGCACGCTGTTATCGCTGTACGAGGATCACGAGCGTTCCAGCGCCGACGTCAAGGCAATCGCCCAAAGTCACCTCGCGCGGGTGGATCGGAAAATCGAGGAGTTGCAGGCGCTGAGCGCGACGCTTCGTGATCTCGTTGTACGGTGTCATGGCGATGACCGTCCCGACTGCCCCATTATGGATGACCTTACGGGTTCCGACTTCACGGAAACGCGAAACCATCCTACTGGCACGACGTCAAAATCACTGGTAGCCTGATTTCATGCGCTTCTTCGCCCGCCTCATGATAATAGCTGTCCTTGCCGCGTTTGCGGCAAGTTCGGTTGCGCATGCGGCCGGTTCGGCCAGGATGGCATCGGAAATGATCACAGCCGGAGTTGAAATGCCAGGTGCCGACTGTGAGGCGTGCGATGATTCGGCGGGACCCTTGGACATCGCTTGCGATTTCGTCTGCAACTCGGCGGCCACCGCCGCGCTGGTGGAAACGTCGGCGGAATTTGGTCCTCTTACAGTTTCGAGCGCGCACGGAATGCCGATCGCGCGTGATTTTCGCGGTCTGACCAGCCCACCTGCCAAACAGCCTCCAAAAATCCTTCTCTGATCTGACACGCGCCGCGGTTTCGCGGCCGTAGTGTCATGCCGTGACGCCGGAGCCATGCTGCTCCGCGCTGCGGGTATTCCCCAACCGCAGTTGCCGCTTTGGCTCCGGCGGAGGATCAAATTATCAGAGAGCCCCAGTCCGATGTCTTTGAAATACAAACCTACCGTCACACGCCGCGCCTTTGTCGCGTCGTCGCTCGCGGGTGTGATGTCCATTGCTCTGCCTTTTCCGGGGATGGCAGAAGCCGCGACCCGGAAATTCTCGCTCCGAGCCGCTCCGGGAAGGACACGGCTTGTTCCTGAGCCACATCCCGACACCGCGGCCTGGTGCTACAACGGTAAGGTTCCGGGCCCGGAGATCCGCATCCGGCAAGGTGATCGCCTGCAGGTCGAGGTTACCAACGACCTTGCGGAGGAAACCACCGTGCATTGGCATGGTATCCGGCTTCCGAATGGAATGGACGGGGTGCCGCACCTGACCCAGGCGCCTATTGGACCAAGCAATAGTTTCGATTACGAATTCGATGCAGTCGATGCCGGCACCTTCTGGTATCACCCGCACCAGCGTAGTTTCGAGCAGGTCGGGCGCGGTCTCTACGGTCCCCTTATTATCGAGGAGGCAAATCCCCCTCGGGTCGACCGCGACGTCACCTGGGTGCTGGACGACTGGCGTCTGGCCGAAGACGCATCGATTTCAGACGATTTCGGCAATGCCCATGACTTGAGCCATGCAGGCCGCCTCGGGAACACTGTGACGATCAACGGTCACGTGCCGGAAACATTCGAGGTGGCATCGGGGGAAAGGATCCGCCTCCGCATGATCAACGCGGCGAATGCCCGGATCTTCGCTCTCGATTTCGGGGACCATGCACCGCGCATCATCGCGCTCGACGGGCAACCCGTCACGCCACATGACCCACCGGACGGTGTTGTCGTTCTTGGGCCCGCAATGCGCGCCGATGTGATCTTAGATTGCAACGGTGAGCCAAGTGCACGATCGCAGCTTGTCGATCGCGCCTATCGCGGGAACGATTTTCGAGTCCTCGATTTCACCTACGCTGAAACCGCCCTGCGCGAGGCCACACCCGACTGGCCGATCGCATTGCCCGCCAACCCCATTCCGGAACCTAGCCTGAGTTCCGCGCAGCGTCATGAGGTGACGTTCACCGGCGGGATGATGGGCATGATGGTGGAGCGGGAGATGGGCCTGGAGCGGCGTGGCGGCATGTTGGGCGGCGGAATGATGGGCATGATGCATGACGGGCGCGGCATCTGGTTCGTCAACGGAAAGGCCGCCGAGGGACATGTGCTTGACCCGTTCCTGAAGCTGGATCTCGGCACGAGTCACATCTTGGCAATGACCAACGCGACCGCCTTCGATCACCCAATCCATCTGCACGGCCACTCATTCCGCGTCATCAGCCGAAACGGTGCGCCGACGCCGCATAGGGAATGGCAGGACACGGTGCTGATGGCCCCGCGCGAACGGGTTGAGATCGCCTTCGTCGCCGACAATCCCGGCGACTGGATGTTCCACTGCCACATTCTCGAACATCAGGCCGCGGGAATGATGGGCGTGATCCGCGTCGCATGAGCCCCGAAGGAGAACAAGAGATGACAAACAGAGCTATATTCCGCCGCCAGACCAGACGCCATTTTCTGGCAACGGCATTTTGCGCAGGCGCAACCCTGACGCTGCCCGGCAAGCTGCAAGCGGCGAGCAGACCGACGGATATTCGCCTGCTCGCCTTCGACGGCGATACCCTGCTCGCCGCAGGCGCTACATTGATGATCAGCCCCGACGGTGGTCACAGCTGGTATGAGAGGCCAACGCCCACGCCGGTCGCCTCTGTCGCCACCCATCCTGCACGCCCAGGACGCATACTTGCCGGTTTGGCGCATGGAGGGGTGGCCGTGTCCAACGATGGCGCAGCGACATGGACTGCCCGAAGCGAGGGGCTAGCCTTCGGCGAGGTCACCGCGCTGGCTGTGGCCGCTGGAAATCCCGATATGTTCTATGCCGCGATCCGCGGCGATGGCCTTTGGAAGAGCGAGGATGCAGGCGCAACCTGGTCCCTGGCGATGGACCGGCCCTGGCTTGACGCGGCCGAGCGTGACCCTCTGACGCTGGCGTCGGTCGATCTCGAAACCGGGATGAGCGGAATATGGATTTATGCCGGAACCGAGAAAGGCCTGACGCGCGTGCCTGACTGTTTCTGCCGCTGGCAGGATGTTCAGCCGGGCAATGCGATGGAGTCTCTGGTGGCGGGCGATGCACCGCCTGCCGAGGCACCACTGCCGACGGACGAGCCGGTCCTGTCGCTGGCCAGCGCCCTTACGGCCCCTTCGACACTTTACGCAGCGCTGCCTTCGGGGCTGTGGACGTCGCAGGACGGCGGCGTGATCTGGTCGCACAAGGCAAAAGGGCAGGGCACGGCCATCGCGGTCCACCCTTCGAACGAAAATCACGTGGCCGCCGTGCTCGATGGCACCCTGAAACTCAGCCGCGACGGTGGCGCTACGTGGACCGCGATCACGGTCGCATGATGGAGAACCCCATGAATAGAAGAATTTTCCTCGCTAGGATTGCTGCACTTGGCGTCGGCGGAACCTTCACTTTCACGACGCTGACTTCAGCACAAAGCACCGAAGACGCGACCGGTCCCGCAAATACCGACGTGTCAGACGGAACGAAGCAGATCACGATCTGGCGCGATCCGGGCTGCGGTTGCTGCGACACCTACGCTGATTACCTGGAAGAGAACGGCTATCAGGTGACACGCATCGACGATCGGGATTTTGATAAGCGCTCGGTCGAGGTCGGCGTTCCCGAGCAAGGGCTCGGCTGTCATCTGGCCGAGATCGAAGGCTATTATGTCAGTGGACTGGTGCCCTCGGAGATCCTGGAAAGGCTGGTCACGGAGAAGCCCGAAATCACCGGCATTACTCTGCCGGGCATGCCTGCGAACGCGCCAGGCATGGCACGGGTAAAGACCGGCACGCTCAAAACCTATGCGTTCGGTGAGGGCGGGATCACCGTCTACTCCGATGAATGAAAGCATGGACATGATGACCGGCCCGATGATGGGGGCGATGATGTTCGGCGGCGGGCTATTGCTCCTGCTCGTCGTCGCGGTTCTGCTGCTCAGCTTCTTTGCACTCGTGAAATACCTCAGGAGTTCGACATGAGACGGGCCGCACCAATCGGTGCCATCATCGTTGCAGTATCTGCGGCCGGGTTTGCCGTCTTTGCGCAGTCGGAAGACGACGACGGTTCGGCGGGCGGGCTGACCTTCCTAGGGGAGCCCGTGACCGCCGCGGACATCGAAGCAGGGCAGGCGCTTTATGCGGAGAATTGCGCATCCTGTCACGGTGCCGAACTGGAAGGGCAGCCCGATTGGCGGCGGCGGCTGGACACCGGGCGCATGCCCGCGCCGCCACATGACGAAACCGGCCATACCTGGCACCATTCGGATCGGAACCTGTTCATCGTTGCCAAAGGAGGCGTCAGCGCAGTCGTCCCCGGTTACGAAAGCGACATGCCGGCGTTCGAAGAGATCCTGACCGACGACGAGATTGCCGATGTTCTCTCTTACATCAAGAGCACCTGGCCGGATCGACAGCGCGAATTTCAGGCGGAAGTCTCTGCCAACGACAAAGGTGGGTTATGAGCACCGCCGAGGAACCTCGCCGTCGGACGGGTCGGCTTGTCACCGTGCTGCCAGTTGCGATCTTCGCCCTCATCGGCGCGGGTTTTTATTGGGGGCTGTTCAATGGTGACGACACTCTTCCTTCCCCACTTGTTGGCAAGCCGGTACCCGAATTCGTCTTGCCGCCGATAGAAGGGCGAGCCGACGGCCTATCGACCGCCGACCTGAAAGGGCAGGTGTCTATCGTGAACGTCTGGGCGTCCTGGTGCGTCCCGTGCCGGATAGAGATGCCCCTCCTGAACGAGCTGGCTGCCAGGGACGAAGTCGCGATTTTCGGAATCAACTACAAGGACGACCCCGAGGAAGCCTTGGGTTTTCTCACCGGACTTGGTGACCCATACACCCGCATCGGTGCCGACCGGAACGGGCGCGTGTCGATCGATTGGGGCGTCTACGGCTTGCCCGAGACCTTCGTGATCGATGCCGAGGGCCGTATTGCCTACAAGCATATCGGCGCCTTCAATCGCCGCTCACTGGTGGAAGACATCCTTCCTGTGGTGCAGCGTCTTCAGGAAGGAACCAAATCATGAAAAGACGTGACGTATTGGTCGGCATGTCGGCGCTTGGCGTCGCTGGACCGTTACAAGCACGGCCGGTGATGCCGCTTCACGACAAGCCGCGAGAGATGCTGTCGCCGCCCTTCGTGGACGGGGCGGGGCGCGATCTGACGCTGGCGGATTTTCGTGGCAGGGTGGTCCTGCTGAACATTTGGGCAACCTGGTGTGTTCCCTGCCGAGAAGAGATGCCGATGCTCGACGCTTTGCAGGAAAAGCTGGGCGGGGACGATTTCCATGTCCTGGCAATATCCATCGACCGCGCGGGAATGAAGGTGGTGCGCCGTTTCTATGAGGAAATCGGCATTCGCCATCTGGGAATGTACCTGGCAGAGGACATCCGCGCGATGCTGGCCTTTGCCATCATCGGTCTGCCTACGACGCTGCTGATCGACCGGCAGGGGCGCGAGCGTGGACGACTGGTTGGACCTGCCGAATGGGACAGCCCCGAAGTCATGGCTCAAATCCAGACCATCATCAACGAAAGGAGTGAATAACCAATGTCTGAAGCATCACCTCAAACGGAAAATCCGGAGGCACGCCCATGGCGGCCGCAAATGGGACAACGTGGCCTGATTCTTGCGTCAATGGCGATCATAGCTGCCGGGCTTTACCTGAACTGGGGCTGGGTGGCGGCCATTGGAGCCGCTCCGTTGGTCCTGGCGCTGGCACCCTGCGCCGTGATGTGCGGGCTTGGCGTCTGCGTGATGTGCAAATCCAAATCATGAAAAAATGTAACTCGGCCGCAGAGCCGAGCGTGTCGAGGGATTGAAGCCGAAAACTTCTGGAAAACCTTAAGGAGAAACTGAATGACACATTTCAAGAAACTAAGCATGGCGACTGCCGTATCCACGCTCTTGACCACCGGCGTGGTCGCCCAGGGCAGCACGGGATCGTACGGCGGCATGATGGCGGCGAGAACGGCATGACCGGCAACATGATGAACGGTGAGATGTCCGCCGTGCAGGGAATGGACGGCATGCAGGGCATGATGCCCATGACGCAGATGATGATTCAGATGGGTCCGATAAAGAAGGCCTACACCGAGATGATGGAGGCGATGAACGGCTCCATGCATGAAACTGCTACTTCGACCGATAAGGGTTGAATAGCCATCGCCGGGCGTTGTTGCCCTTGGTAATATGACACGGAAAATAGTTATGACATTCAAAACTGCCCTTCACATGCTTGCAGTCTTACTCTGGTCGCTGATTTTCGCGCCCACGATTTCAATGGCACAGCAATCGACGCCTTTCAACCAGGCAGAGCAGGAAGCCATCAAGACTTTGATCCTGCAAACGATCCGCGACAATCCGGAGGTTCTGGTGGAGACGCTTCTGGCTTATCAGGAAGAGGCGCAAGCACAAACCCAGGCCGAGCAACGTGCCGCTTTTGATCGCGTGTCCGAACTCCTGAAGTCCGACGCGAACACTGGCGTGATGGGCAATCCTGATGGCGACATCGTGCTTGTCGAATTCTACGACTACAATTGCCCCTATTGCCGACGCGCGGCACCAGTCCTTTTCGAATTGATCGAGGGAAATCCCGCCCTACGCATCATCATGAGGGAGTGGCCAATCCTCGGACCCGACTCCGAACTGGCGGCTCGAGCGTCGCTGGCGGCGATACGACAGCACAAGTTTGAGGTCTTCCACGAAGCCCTGATGGCGCAGCCGCGCGCCAATGCCGCCACTATGCGACGGGCTGCTGAACAGGCGGGAATGGACTACGACAAGCTGCTGGCGGACATGGACGCGCCTGAGATTGATGCCCATATCGCAACGTCTCACGATCTTGCACGGCAGCTCGGAATATCCGGCACGCCAACGTTTCTGATCGGGGAGACGCTTGTTCCCGGATTGTTGGAAAAGGCCGATCTTCAGACATTGATTTCGGAGGCCGGAGATGTCGATTGAACCCAGTGAATCGCCCAAGAAAGCGCGGCTCATAATATCCGTATTGTGGGGCATGATAACAGTTGCCTTAGCTGGTTTAGCGATTTCTTGGGCATTGGATAACTATCTCGGCAATGGATCGAGGACCGTCCGCTATTCGGGCGAGGCGGATATTCGATCCGAATTCTCCTTAACCGACCACGCCGGACGAAATGTGACCCAAGCCGACTACACCGATCGCTGGCAGCTTGTTTTCTTCGGCTTCACCCACTGCCCTGACATCTGCCCCACCACACTCGCTTACATGTCGAGCGTTCTGGAATTGCTCGGTGATGATGCGGATCAGGTGGCGCCGATCTTCATTACGGTTGATCCCGCGCGCGATACTGTGCCGGTCATTGCGGAATATGTATCGGCCTTTCACCCGCGCTTGATCGGATTGACCGGGACAGGTGCACAGGTTGCTGAGGCCACCAGAAAGTTCCGCACATGGTACGAGCGGACCGAGGACGACAGCGCACCGGACGGTTATTTCATGGCGCATGCCGGGCACATTTATCTCATGCGGCCCGGCGGAGAATACGCGGATGTGTATCAGGAAGGCGGTCAATCGCCTGAGGTACTTGCGCAAGAAATCCGCGAAAAACTATGAATTATGGATCATACCAAATGAAATTCACAATTTTTGCAACCGCGCTAACTCTCTGGCCGTTCTGCGCATCGGCCAATGTAACGATATCAGACGGTTGGGCCCGCGCGAGCATCCTCGCCTCCCGCCCGGGTGCGGCATATCTCACGCTGTTGAGCGACGAGAACGATCAACTGCTCGCGATCACCACGCCTATCGCTGGGAACGTCACGATTCATGCTCTCAAGACCTGTGATGATGGCGTTAGCAGAATGGTTGAGGTTGATGCCTTGGACCTGCCCTCCGGAGAACCAGTGACCCTAGCGCCCGGCGGCATGCATCTGATGCTGATGGGCATGTCGGAAAAACTCGAAGAAGGCACCGAATTGCCTTTTACCATGACTTTCGCATCGGGTGCCCGAATGGAAGTCAGCGTCCCGGTTCTAGGGCCGGGCGCAATGGGACCGCAAGAGTAACAGCCATGAAAAACATACTCCTGCCGATAGCCCTCGTCGCGGGCCTCCCGGCCCAGGCAGATCATCCTGGCGACCGTCTTGACGAGGTGATGGCACAGAAAGAACCTGCTTTCGCTGCCGTTGACCTCAACGAACTTCCTGCGTTGGATCTGCTTAGCACTGACGGAGAACCGTTGGACTTGGAAAGCCTCTCCGATCAGGTTGTCGTTCTAAGTTTTGTACCGTCCAACTGCGGGTTGCCCTGTGCTGATCAGCAGGCACTTCTTGAAAAGGTGAGGGGCGGAGTGAATTCAACTCCCATGCTGGACATGGTGACCTTCCTTGTGGTGACCGACGCCAGTGATCCGGTTCCCGGACCGATTGCCGATAACGTGGTCATTGCTCGCGCACTAGAGCCAATAGAGAATCTGATCGATCAGTATCGCGCGATTGCACCTGACCATCCCGAGGCTCCTCTTGTGCATGTTATCGCGCGCGACAACCGCCATTCCGGGGTCTTTGCTGGTTCCGCTTTCCGGCACATCAACATGATCCTGTACGTCAACGGCCTGACAAACGTGCATTAATCGAAGAACGGACCCCCAGCATGACAGCGAACACCGAAACATTTGAGACAAGCGATACCGGATGGCTGTCCGTCATTCGCCGGTACATTGTTTATACCGCCGTCGGGCATCTGATCTGGGAAATGGCACATATCCCGCTCTACACGATCTGGCTTGAAGGCACATGGAGTGAAATTGCATTCGCGGTCGTGCACTGCACAGGCGGTGACCTGTTGATCGCCATGAGCACGCTTTTGCTTGCCCTGTTTATTGTTGGGGGGCACGCGTGGCCGTCGGAACGCGCAGGGCGCGTCCTGCTTCTGGCGGTGGCCTTGGGCGTCTCCTACACGATCTTCAGCGAGTGGCTGAACATCGTGATCCGGGCTGCCTGGGCCTATCGCGACATCATGCCGGTGGTTCCCGTAATTGATGCCGGGCTCACGCCTCTGCTGCAATGGATCGTCGTTCCAACCCTGGCGTACTGGGCCGCTGCCAAAGTTCCCCTGCGCAGTCTTATCAAGGGTGGACGTCAAAAATGGTAGATATCTCGCTTCTGGGGCTCACCGCCGCCCTCTTGGCCGGTACAATATCGTTTCTGTCACCCTGCGTGCTGCCTCTCGTGCCAGGATATGTCTCCTACGTTGCCGGACGCACGACCACTGAGGGCGGTGCGGCTCCGGCCTCCACTGCGCGCGCCGTGTGGTTGAGCCTGTGTTTCGTTCTTGGCTTCTCGACCATCTTTATCGGGCTTGGCGCTTCAGCAACTGCAATGGGTCAGGCCCTGCTTCGGTGGCGGTATGAACTCAACCTCGTTGGGGGCGGCATCGTCATTCTCTTCGGGCTCTTCATGATCGGAGCCGCGCGTGTTTCGGTCATGGAACGTGAATTCCGATTCAATCTAAACATTCCCGGGGGCCTACCTTCGGCGTCTTACGTTCTGGGTCTCGCATTTGGTTTCGGTTGGACGCCTTGTATCGGCCCAATTCTCGGCGCGATCCTCACCGCCAGCGCGGCGAGCGCCACGATGAACGAAGGCGTAATACTACTTGCCGTCTATTCCGCAGGCCTTGGAATACCGTTTCTGATCGTTGCCGGTTTTACAGATCAAATCGCCGGCCGCCTCCGGACCATCGGGCGGGTCGGTCGTCGCCTTCACCAGATTGCGGGCGTTGTGATGATTTTGATGGGGCTGGCAATGATGACCGGACAGTTGAGCGCGCTGTCATACTGGATGCTCGATGTATTTCCCGCACTTGGGCGGATCGGATGAAGAGCGGTTGAGTGCCCAAGAATAATGGAGAGAAAACCTCTACGTGGCGCTGCCCGGCGTCGCGACGTGCTCTTCATCATAATGGCATGAGATGCCCCTAGATTTGTAGACGCTTTGCCCCCTAACTTTGAGGCGAGGAGGCCCACATGGTGACAATCCAAAGATACAACAGACACAATGACGGCTAGTTAGTGCGAACTTCGTAATGGAGAGCAGGTCAAAGTGGATTCCGACCGAGAGTATTTGACAAACGTCATTCCAGCAATCGTGCCAATCGCTGCGGCAACCAATGTCGTCGCCAGAACCATGACCCTAAAATTCACAAAACTGCTGCCTGATACTTCCCCGACTTACTCTGAAGTGGAAAACAAGTTTAGCTAGAATTTGAGCCTACCACTACACCCTTTGCTTTCAGCGCATCAAGGATCGCCGCATCACGACCATAAACATCGCGTCGGTAAAAAGTATTGCCCCGCGCATCAGTGAAGACCGTGCGATAGACGATATGCACCGGGATCGTCTGCGCCAGATCAACCCGCGCCTCCAAGCCGGTCTCAAGCCGGGTGTGGAAGAATTTGATCGGATCCTCAGTCTGGCGCGCCAGAATGGTATAGGCAAAATCGAACGGGTCATTCAGACGGATGCAGCCATGGCTGAACGCCCGCACCTCACGCTCGAACAGGGCCTTGGCGGGTGTGTCGTGTAGATAAATGTTGTACTTGTTAGGGAACATGAACTTGACCCGGCCCAACGCATTGCGCGGCCCTGAAGGCTGGCGCATCGAAAACGGGAAGCTGCGCGCGGTATAGGCGTTGAAATTGACTGATCCTCTACTGACCTCTCGCCCACGCGAATCCATGACCTTTAGATGGCTAACGGCATAGGGGTTGGCCTTTAACTGGGGCAAATACTCCTCCGTTACGATTGAGCGCGGAATGAACCATTGTGGGTTGATAACCATGTGATCCATTTCGTCGGAGAATTCAGGGCTGCGGCGACCGGACTGATCCTTGCCGATGACACTGCGGGTGCGGAATGTCACCTTGTCGTCGTCGATGATCGCGGCGCTGAAATCCGTCAGATTGACCCAGACGTGGCGGTCGCCGCGTTCGATGTTCATCCAGCGCTCACGCTCCATCGCAACCAGGATCTGGCCCAGACGATCCTTGGCGGATTTATTGATCTCGGCAATGGTGCTGGCCCCGGCTTTGCCGTCCGCCTCCAACCCGTGATCAAACTGGAAGCCATAGATCGCGCGCTCCAGGTTGGCATCGAATTCCGTGCGCGCATTGTTTTCCAGATACCCCATTGCGATCAGACGGTTACGTAGCGCAATCACCGCCTCACCACGGTCGCCACGTTCCAGATTTTCAGACCCGATGCTCGGGCCCCAGCCGCCCTGTTCGATCAGCCCTTCGAGGCGTAGTTTTTCCTTCATCAGGCGCGCGTATTCCGGCGCGCGCGGCATCAGCGTGCGGAAGAAACTGGTCGGGTTCGAAGCCAGGAATGTATCGAGGATTTCGCGCCGGTCGCGCACCGGAACGTCACGTTTGATTCCACTGTCGACCTTTGCGGGTGTCAGAATGCCGGTCTGGATATCCTGGGCATAACGCAGGAAGGCGATCGTCAGATCAACTTCCAGCCGCCCCCGGTCCCGTTCGCTGCGCGCGGCTGCCATCTGAGCCTCAAGCGCATCGGGCTGATAGCGGCCCGCCGGAAGCCCGTGGATCGAGGCCGAGGAAACCGCATAGAGCAGCGCCGCACGGCGGTCGCGATCATCGTCATCTGTGTCAGTCCAGATCGGCTGGTAGCCGTTGTCGCGATAGAACTGAGCGACAATCTTGTCGCCTGACGCTCCCGCGGCGACCGCTTGCTTGAAGGCCGTGACGGTTGTTTGAGCTGAAGCTACGACAGGTAGCGAGAGAGCCAGCGCCGCAAAAGCGGCAACGGCGGTTCGATGAATTACAGAATTCATTTGGATCATCATTCTTTCACACTTTGGTACATTCATCTTAGGCGGAGCGTTATCTGATTTGACGGAGTGTGTTTTGAGATAGTACAAATCGCTTATTTTTTCTTTTTTCACGATTGTTCACGATCATCGTTGATTTGCAAGTCCTTCTTTGTCCAATCACAATTGCGCCATGTGCCTTGCCATCGCATGCAACTGCCCGGCTAGGTAATCTCTCAACTTTGTGACTTCGATTGCAGCAGAAGTCCTTGACCTTCATCGTTATAAAATTGATGTAGGGTCCACATGCTTTGGTTTGCCAATGGGATAATGTAATGGTTGTTGCCCGCATGCCGGCCATGTATGGATTGCTCTACTGAACACTTTCAAAAATATGAGTGACGTACAGAATGAAACGTCGGAGATTCTTAGGGACAGCTGCAGCTATTGTGGTTGCCCGTGCCGCAGATGCCTCTAGTAACTTTGAGTTGCCGAACTATGACGTACCGAAAGAATACATGCCAAGGTTGGTGGACATCAACGAAGGGTTGGCGCCATTTGAAATTCATATACTGCCGCAAATATTCGCTATGTACTGGACTCAACCAGGAAATCGAGCAGTTCGCTACACTGTAGGGATCGGAAGGCCAGGCCTTTACGAACCCGGCCAATATTTCATTGGCGCGAAAAAAGAGTGGCCAAGTTGGACACCGACGTCTGACATGATTGCCCGCGAGCCGGAGGTTTACGAACAATTCTCTGGTGGAATGCCTGGTGGCCTAGATAACCCCTTAGGCGCACGCGCATTCTATCTGTTCACGCCTGAACGTGGTGACACATTTCTTCGCATTCACGGGACGAATGATCCAAAAACGGTTGCGTCGGCCGTGTCTAATGGCTGTGCGCGCTTGGTCAATGACCAGATCGTCAGACTTTATGAAAGCGTGCCACTTAATACTCGGGTGGTGCTGTATCCAAATACCAAGACTGCGCCAAGTTAGCTGTCTCTGATGATCTCTTGAAGACTTGGATGTTCCGCAAGCCCTTGCTGATAGGGAGAAAATAAGTAGATATCGAACAAAACTTGCTGCGATCGTATTTCCGATACCCAGGATTCACTACTCTGTTGAATTCTACCAATGCCCGCGAAAGCAAGCACCAGGGCCGTTACAACAAAAAACTTGTTACTCAATATCCTGCCTCGCTTGTGCCTGCGGTTTGGGTGTCACCTGGCCTGACACTAGATCAGCTTGACACGCGTTCCGACCACGGATCGCGAAAAGACCTCGGCAATCTGTTCATTGTACAGCCCGATACATCCGTTCGAAGATCTCCGCCCAATTTTCCGCGTGTCGTTGGTGCCGTGAATGCGATAGTACTGCCAAGACAAGTAAAGCGCGTGCGTGCCCAACGGGTTATCTTCGCCCGGGCCCACAAAGTCCGGCCATTCTGGATTGCGTTCCTTCATTGCTGGGGTTGGCGCCCAGGTTGGCCCTTCTACCAGGCGCACAACCTCGGTATATCCGCGCCGGGTCAGGTCGTCCGTCATCGGAACAGACGTTGGGTAAAGCCTCATCTCGCCTGAGGCAACCCAATGCTGAAGTACCCGCGACACGGTATCAGACAGGATCAACCCGCTGCCCAAATCGTCAAAGTGATCTTGCCAGTTGTGCAGCCGAAAGCCGTTAACATTGCGCTTCACGGTTTGCCCCAGTACCGGCGAGGCAAGGCCAGCCGTTCCAATGGCCATGAATCCTCCGAGTAGGTCGCGTCTTGTTAGCTCGAATCTCGACACGCTGCTCTCCTGTTCCGGGACTGATATTCCGGATTTGCAGCCTTGTGGAACGTTCCAGTACTGTAAGGTCAAGCATCCAAGTGTTCACGGCTGCGTGTCCACAAACAATCGGCAGATTCTCGCAATAACGTGTCATCGAAGCCATTGGCATCTGAGACACTTTTTGTCTAAAATTCAATAGGATTGGCTGAATTCGGAGTGCGAGGATGTTTTCGAGACCCCGCCATACCGCGGTTGCTGTCGCAATCGGACTGAGCGCTACTTTAACTGCTGAACTCGCTAGCGCGGATAGCCATGGAAATCGAAATGTGCATGCGCGCGAATTCGACGGCGAAACTTACGTCATGTACCGAAATCACATGTCGCTATATACTTACGACAAAGACCCAATCGGCTTGTCGATGTGCAATGATGCCTGCACTGACACGTGGATTCCGGCAATTCTTGATGCCGGCACAAAGTTGGGCGAAAGTTATTCGCTGATTGTTCGGCCCGATGGCAAGATGCAAGCAGCATTTCGTGGCAAGCCCTTGTACCTGTACTCCAAAGACCGAAAGCCCGGCGATAAAAAGGGAGATGGTGTCAACGGTGAATGGCATCTGGCTCGTCCATAGGAATCTCACCTTACTTTGAGCCTTCTGAGCCGATTTAGGCTGCCCCTATGTCCAGCAAGTTGGAAGAATTTCGATGTTCTCTTGGAGACGGAATAAGGAATAGATTGTCTAGATGCTGAGGTGGTTTGAATTTGTGATGGGCAACGGTATGCTTGGGACTGATGCTTGCAATCAGATCTGATTGACTGAACAAAGCCCTGATAAGTCTTTTGCTGTTGGAGCATAGTAATCGGGTGGAATGGGCACAGAAAATCTCGAGGAACTAAAACCGCTCCAGATGGAGACCGATCACGTTGGAGCTGAAGTTCTCCCGGTTTTGTGGACGGGTATGGGCTTAGAGATTCAAGCCCTTCAGTGGCGGACCATTCGTAATTGATTGGTGAGTTTTAGCTGAAGCCGATTGTTGGCGCGAAGGTTTTTCCAGTCTTCGATGAACTCGAGGCAGGCGACACGTGCCTAGGACTTGAACTTGCAGCGGTCGAGTAATTCGCATTCAAGGTTTCTGGGGTCAGCGACAGGCCTTCAGTATAAAGCGGTAGCCACTTAGCCAAAGCCGCTAAGACCTCTCAATTCGTCCACCTTCGGCGTTGGCTTTGCAAAGAATGGGCTTTCTTGCATCGAACCCTTGCTGTCTACTTCAATGAATTTAGATTGCAGATTTTTTTGGTCTGCTCGGTCGATCAGTTGCATCCGCGCGAGGAAACACTTTGCTGGTCCACTTCATTTTCCCGCGAATAAAAACGCCTGCCCAAGACCTGCGGGCACCAATCTGTCCCACCAAAAAGACCCGCAGTTTTCACGGGCCTTGGATTGGTAGTGGGGCAACCCATCCTGTCGCCTACCGCTTCGCCAGAAACCCAGCCGCTTGCGCCAGCGCCAGCGCTTCGAAATACACCAGGTTCCGCGGTTCGGTATCAAAGAACCGCCGCTCCGGCAGCTTGTCTGCCATCTGCGGAAAGGCCTCGGCCAAGGCCTTCGCTTCAAGATAAGCATTCCGATGGTTCTGCACGCGTTGCGCTTTGGCCACGAGCGCAGAGGATTGTTCGGCAACCCGTACCATGGACACCAGCCGCGCCCGAGTGTTCCGCCCTTTGCGCTTGATCGTCGTGGGGTCCTCGATGATCACCACATCGGGATCAAACTTGGCGATCCAGGCGCCAGTTGCACTGGCAGCATTGCCGGTGGTCTTGTAGCCCTTGCAGCTCAGCGCCCAATCCCGGGGTTGGCCATTTCTTATGTAGACATAGGCGATCCGTCCATAGCGAGCGGCCAGCGCCAGGATCTTGTGTCGGGACGCCCTCATACATCGTTGGGATCCTCTGATAATCGGGTTGCCAGCTTGCCAAGCGTGTATTGGCGATTGGTGCGCAGACGTAGCGTGCCGGAGGCCACCGGCATCTTCATCAGCCGCTGAAACAGATCTTCGCGCACTTCGGCAAAGATTCCGCTGAACAGGCTTTCAAAGCTGCGCCCGTAGATCAGCGACAGGGTGCAAATTTCGCGCACGGTTGGGGTGCGGGTGCCACCTTCCATCTTGGAGAGTGTGGCATCGCAGACGCCGAGGAGATGTGCGCAATCCTCCTGGGTCAGGCCCGAGTTTTGTCGGGCAACCTTGAGATCCAAGGCAAATTCTTTGGTCATAAAGAACAATGGGGCAATTTGCGGTACAGCTGGCTCAAACATCTCTGCCGCCCGATCAGCAGGATACTGATCGCGAGCGTGGATTCTGAGATTGGTATCTAGATGCCGCCGCAAATCGCTTGGTTAAGAACGTATAATGCCCCCAGTATACGCTGTTGGTATCGACAAGAGCGAAATCGTTTCAATCTGCAGCATGGATTATTAAAACTTGCGTTTGAGATCAGCAAACTGCTGATCGAAAGGCAGTGAGTTTTGATTCAGATTTAGCGATTTCTGCTTATGGAACCGACAACACTGGAGCAGCCCAGATACATCCCAACCATCGAAGATGGCGTCTGTTGGATCAGTTGATCGTCGGAATGGTGGAACCATTCCGATGACCAGACGCCATCTTCGTGGTGATGTAACCAGGATGACACCATCCTATCGAATGTGGGGATCAAAACTAGAAGGCACGAACCGAACTTTGCGCTCTGGCGCTGTCTTCTAGGTAAGCAGGCTCATTCTGGCAGACTTGGGCTATGAACGCATCAATCCCAGAACCAAGCCGAGGCCCGAGCCATGGCCCGACCCCAAACCCAAACCTCGGCCCAAACCCACACCAACCGCTCAGCTCCTTCGAAGAGTTCCTGCAGCTCTGCAAGGAGGTCTGCGAGCGCATGGAACGCGAGGGCAGTTGGCCCTGGGCAGATTCGCCAAATTCGCCAGATTTGCTAGAGTCAGACGATAACCCCAAAACATATGAATGAATATTTTGGCTATGTGCGCGTCTCCACCACCAAGCAGGGTGAAGGCGTGTCACTGACAGCCCAGAAAGAAGCCATTGAGGCCTATGCGGCTCAGAATGGCCTGAACATCAGTAAATGGTTCGAAGAGCAGGAAACGGCGGCCAAACGGGGTCGCCCGGTGTTCAACACCATGGTCAAGGCGCTGCGCCGCCAGCGCCAGCGCGGTCTGATCGTCCATAAGATCGATCGATCGGCACGCAACTTCCGGGACTGGGCGCGCATCGGCGATCTGGCCGACGAGGGCTTCGATATCCGCTTTGCCACGGAAACTCTGGACTTCCAAACCCGAGGCGGTCGCCTGTCGGCAGACATCCAGGCGGTAATTGCAGCGGACTATGTGCGCAATCTGAAGGAGGAGATCCGAAAAGGCATCGATGGTTGCCTGAAGATCGGGCTGTTTCCGTTCGGCGCCCCGATCGGCTATCTCGATAAGGGCAGGGGCAAAGTCAAAACGCCGGATCCCAAACGGGCCGGCCTGGTCAAAGAGATGTTCGCGCTCTATGCGACGGGCGATCATTCCCTGCGTTCCCTCACCAAAGAGATGACGGCGCGTGGTCTGACGAACCGTAAAGACAATCCACCGACAAAGCGGCTGATCGAGAATGCGCTGTCGAACCCGTTCTATTGCGGCATCATTCGTATCCAGACCACCGGCGCAACCTATCAGGGCATCCATGAGCCGCTGATCGACACCACAACTTATCAGCGCGTTCAGGACATCAAGGCCGGCAAATGCGGCAAGAAAGTCACCCGGCACGATCACATATATCGCGGGCTTTTTGCCTGCGGGTACTGCAAAATGTCGATGGTTCCGGAGCGCCAAAAGGGCAGGGTGTATTATCGCTGCCATAGCCAGGGCTGTCCCACAACGACGGTGCGCGAGGATCATATTGAAAGTGAGGTTGAGACGGCGCTGTCGTGCCTGAAGCTGAAACCAGCCGCTGAAGAACGCCTGATCGCAGAGGTGACGGCCTGGGTGGATGAGAAGATCCGTGACCAGAAGACTGCGGCGCCGGACACAACAGCTCTGGATGACATCGACATCAAACTGGAGCGACTGACCGATGCGCTGATTGATCACCTTATCGACAAGAACACGTTCAACAGGCGGCGAGAACAGCTGTTATTGGAGAAGGCGTCACTGGAAAAAGCCCTAGCCAAGCGCGACGAGCTGCATGCCGCCCCCATGAATGTTCGGAAATTCCTCGAACTGGCAAAAAACCTTGCAGGGCTTCATAAAACACTGACCCGTTCCGAACGCCGCAGATACGTCAGTATCGCGGTCTCGAACCGGTTGGTGTTTGGCAAAACCTTACAGTTAGAGCCCTCTGACTGGCTTCAGACCATACCTGTAGCCCATGCTGTCCCTTGTGGTGAACATACCGACCCCAAATCTCGAAGGAGACACGGAAGTGACGACAATATCATAGGCAGATTGATTGAGGCAGCCAGTTGCGAAGATGTGGCTCTGTTGAGCGATTTATTTGCGGAGAGTTCGGATCGAGCGGATCCAGATCCATCCAAGTAAAACTAAGACCCCAACGATTGCTCGGGTCAGAGCTCGAGCTTGAGGCGCTCAAGCGGTTTCGTCGCAAACTGGCCAAGAACTTTCCTGCGCCTCAGAGAATACGCAAAGCCTCAAGGGAAAGCGCTCACGCCCAGTTCCAACACCCGTTTTCTCCGCCTGCAACGCGTTGTTTTTATGAGAGAAGGGCGGGAAGGAGACATTCGCTACGAGTGCGAGCCAGCTACAGGGCTACGGTGAAAGCCGACGTTGAAAATTCTGAGCTAAGCTGATTTGCTGCGCCGCCTCCGAGGTCAGCTCGGAGCCCACTTTGCCAAATGCTGCGCGATGCACGAATGGCAGCTAGCGGTCTCAGAACGTTTTGTCAGCCGCTCATGCAGCAGCCAGCAGGGCCCGTCCGATTTTCTCGACATGCACACAGTCTGTGCCGCAACACCCGCCAAAGACGTTCATTTTGGGATAAGCTGCCCGGATATCCACATATTGGCGCGCCATTTCGTCAGGATTACCCTCTTCGAGGTGGCCCAGCTGGCACAAGGTTCCATGATCCAAAGATGACGCGTTGGCCCGCAGCCCGCGAATGCGGTCTGTCCAGGGCTCGCTGGTAAGTGCGGGGCCAAAATCGACCGGGTGCGAGCAGTTGATCATGTAATAGGCCGGTGCGTTCGAGGTTGCGGCGTCGACCTTTTCAATCGCCTGTTTCAGCGTTTCGCCGCTTCGAAGTTTGCGGTCTTTCTCGATCGTGAAGGCGATCACCGACGGCAACCCGGCCTTGGCCGATGCCCTTGCGATGCCGATGGCCTCGTCCGTTGTGTTGAGGGTCAGCGCGGTCACGATATCGGCGCCTGCGTCCTTGAACGTCGCGATCTGCTCCGTGTGGTAGATCTCGGCACCCTCGGCGGTCAGGTCGTGGTTCGTCTTGTAGGCATCGCCCTTGGGCCCGATGCACCCGCTCAGCACGGTATCCTCGGCCGTCAGTCCGGCTTCGGCGGCGCATTCACGGTAGAGGTCAAAGCATTTGTGGTTCATGTCCGAAAGACCCTGCGTGGAATACCCAAGCAACGCCCCCCAATCCCGGCTGGCACGGTATGTCAGGCTGTCGAAGACGAAGGGCGTTCCAAGCTGCGCGGCTACATTGGCGAAGGCGGTGTAATATTCCCGCAATGCCCCGACCGCGCGTTCGTCATTCAGCAGGTGAAAGGCGCTGAATTCCGGAAGCTCGAAACCGCGTTTATACATAAGCCAGGTTTCGGTTCCGCCGTCGGTCAGGAAAATCTTGTCGGTCTGGTGCGGCAGTTGGGGGCGTGGTCGTGACATATCGTGCTCCTGTCGGATTATTTGCGTGGGTTTCTAGGAAGAGATACGCCGGTCCTATGTCTCCGGGGCGATATTCTGATTGAAGCGAAACCGGTTTTGCGGATCGTATTTGGTCTTCACTTCAACAAGTCGATCGTAGTTGGGGCCAAAGCTTGTCCGTGTCAGCGCCGCGTTGTCCTCACCATGTCCCGGAAAGTTAAGGTATGCGCGCCCATGATGACCGAAGCGTTCGGAATTGGACCAGCCTTCGCGAGACCAGACAATGTTTGCCTCGTCGTCACTGGGATCGGACCAAACACCATCAAGTGAATACATCCAGCCCATCGACCGGTCTCCAAACGCGGTGGCGTCTGCTGACACTTCCGCGGTAGCGCCACCAAAGTTCCAGAGCGATGAGAGTGAGTTGTCCGAAGGCGCAGCCATTGCGTTGGCCATGGCCAGATCAATCATCTCATCTGACAGGTCTGTCAGATAGCGGGCTTTCCAGTAGCAGCGAAAATCTCCGGCAGGCATGAGCGTGTCAAACAGCTGTTGCACGTCGCAGTAGTTCATCCGCCCGGAAAAGTCGGTCGACAATTCGCCAAGCTCGCGAAGGGGCTGAAGAAGCATTTCCCCTTCAGCGGCGTCACCGTTGTAGACGCAAGCCAGCGTGAAGACCCGCTTGCCCCAATGCTCCTCTGGGAAATCCTCGCCCCCTGCGGTGGAAAATTCGCAGAGCGATCCAACGCTATCGCCATGTTTGGCAAGAAAGTCTCGCCAGGCGCGAATTGGCTCGGGGCCGTCTTCGACAAGATAGATTGGAGCGGCGAACATGACCTCTGGGCCAATAGGGTGCAGCGCGAATTCGAACTGCACTACGACACCGAAGTTACCACCCCCACCTTGAAGACCCCATAGCAACTCGGGGTTTTCGTCTGCGCTTGTGTGGATCAGCGAACCGTCGGCGGTGACCACGTCAGCGGCAACCAGATTGTCGATCGACAATCCATGCTGCGCGCGCAACCAACCAATGCCACCGGAAAGCGTCAGACCCGCGACGCCAGTATCGGAAATCAGGCCACCCGGTGTCGCGAGCCCATGCTCCTGCGTCGCCGCATCCACATCACGCCACAATGCCCCGCCCTGCACCCGTGCCAAGCGCGCAGGGGCGTCAACAGTCACTCCACGCATAAGCGAAAGGTCGATCATCACGCCGCCGTCACAGACCGCATGCCCCGCAACATTGTGTCCGCCGCCACGAATAGCAATGGGCAGGTCACGGGCAACCGCGAGCTTGACGGCGGTCTGCACGTCGCCAGCAGACTTGCATTGAGCGATCAGCGCAGGGCGGCGATCTATCATGGCGTTCCAAACAACCCGCGTACCATCAAATCGCGGGTCTTCGGGGTCAATCATCTCGCCACCAAAATCGAGTGACAGCGTTTCTAAAGTGTTTCTAAAGTCATCCATCCTGTGCTTTCCTTTCAAAACAGGCATTCAACCTATCCCGGCACGATGGTTTGGCAGAGTGGCAATATGGCCAAGCACAAGCCATACTGGACACGTGACCATGGCAAATCCGCCAAGACCGTGCATAATTGGACAAAGACCCGTCATGACCAAGACCAAAAAGCCCCTGATCGTGCTGCTCGCGGCACCAGAAACATCAGCATCCGTTCTCTATGGATTGTATGACGTCTTGCTCTCCGTGGGCGCTGTCTATTCTGACATGGTCGCAGGATCGCCAGGTGACGAACTGTTGGACATCAAGATTGCGTCGGCAGATGGAAAACCGTTTCATTGTATTGGCAACATTCCGGTTGAACCGCACATGTCGGCTGACAACCAAGCGACACCAGATGCTGTTGTCATTTGCGACATGTACACGTCGATCTATGATGTACCGAAGGGCAGATACCCCCGAGAAATCGCTTGGCTGCGAAAAATGCACATAGATGGGGCTATGCTGACGTCCGTCTGCTCAGGATCGCTCCTTCTCGCGGAAGCAGGGCTCTTGGACGGGCAAGAGGCGACGGCGCATTGGGCGTACCGTGATATGTTTCAACGCCATTATCCAAAAGTCGCCTTTCGCAATGAATCGATCTTGTGTTTGGCAGCCCAAGGAGATCGCATTGTGACGGCGGGTGGCGTCAGCGCGTGGCATGATTTGGCTGTCTACCTGATCGCCAGATTCTGCGGATACAAACATGCGATTGAAACCGCGAAAGTGTTTCTGATCAGCGGCCATTCTGAAGGCCAATCACCTTACTCCGTGATGACCCGCCCAATGGAAACGTCAGATGCGCAAATTTCTGACTGCCAGGTTTGGATAGCTGACAATTACGCCCGCGCTAAGCCGGTCGAACAAATGGTCGCGCGATCCGGCCTGAACCCACGTACTTTCTCACGCCGGTTCCGTTCTGCGACGGGTTTTGCGCCAATCGAATACGTGCAGGCACTTAGAATTGAAGAAGCCAAGCAGATGCTCGAAACAGATGTGCATTCTGTGGATGAGGTTGGTGGTTCAGTTGGTTACGAAGACCCGGCGTCATTTCGTCGGGTCTTCAAACGAGGCGTCGGTCTGTCACCGGCAGCCTACCGAAAGAAGTTTCAACGCATTTCGCAGATCGCCAAGCCAATTGCCGTGGGATAACGTTGAGGTCTTCGCGAAGCGGACGTTGGCGCAGTTGCAGCGAATGTCTCTAGAGTCCCGCACTTTACCAGTTCGGCCGTTGCCTGATTGTGCACTTGCGGCGAACGGCCGCTTCGACGGGCCGCACCGCAGCACCGGTGACCTCGAGTGGACGGCCGGTCTGGGCCGGTAGCGCTAGTTTTATCCAACCCTCCATCGGTCGAATTCCCATAATAAAAAGGGCCCAGATTGACGTAAACACGGCCAGAAAAAAACTGGCCCGCCATGAAGGCGAGCCAGATACTCAGAACAACGAGAGCTGAACCGGACTGCCATCATCGATCCGCTCAAGCCATGCAGTGACAAAAGCGACAGGGCCGCCCGAGTCCTCCACCAGTTCACGCGGGCAGAAATGTGAGCGATACCCGGTTTGAGATATGGGATGCGGCGTCCGGTCGGGCGTAACGATCTCAAGATGCGCGGTATCACCGCCCAGCCATCTGGGACACCAGCGTACCGTGATCATAGTCCCACGCCAGTCGAGCTCGTGCTCCTCATAGATGTTGTTCGCGGGAGCTTCGCCTGTCACGCTCAATATTCGCTTGCCAGCATGATCGTCAGAACACGCCGGGTCACCTCGGGGTTGGCCTTGTCCGGTGAGTGCCACTTCAACCTCAGATCAAAATAATCAATCTTCCAGAACAGTTTTTGGTCCTGAATGGTCACTGCACCGAAGTCATGCTCCCCATGAGGATCATTGTCTTCGGTGAAATCGTCATAGGCGCCTACATCGCGCACGACATCCACCAGGGCTTCGTCGCCCAGAGACTGCACACCTGGCGTAATCACCACCGAGACATTGGTGCCTTCTCCACGGCGTGCGGCATCATTGAGCCGTCGTATCCGTTTCTGGCGGAAATCCTCATCCAACTGCCACTCTGGTGTGATGTCACCGCAGTCGTCGCAGAACATCGCGTCGAAGACGGCGCTGAGCTCCCATTCGCGGGCCTCGCCGTTCCATTTTGCCCAGGCATCACGCACAACGCGTTTGCCTTTGCACTCGGGACAAGTCGGATAGGAGCCGACCATGTCCCAGATCTCAAGTTCACGAACACCCATAGCATTCTCCTTCCGCTGGGTGGCCGTCCGAACCAGTTTCGGACGCACCCGACGAAAGGCGAGGTGTTTGTGGCGTAGCGGCGCTGGTGCTTTGCAAGGAACGTGTCTGGCATGATTGTCGCCGAGGCCAGCGCCCCTGACTAGTAGTCACCAATTGGGTCAGAATGTGCGGACGCTGTCTTCTAGGGGGAAGCCCAGCCCGGCCCAATAATGAACTGATGATCAAGTCAAACGCGCCGGTGACCGCATTGGGCATCACCACTGGATACTATCGCCCACGCCCGTTTGGCATTCGTCAGCCGGATCGCCTGATGCATATGTACATCATCGGTCAGACCGGAACCGGCAAAACCACATTGATGCACAACATGATGCGTCAGGATCAGACGGCCGGGATCGGATTCTGCTTTATCGATCCCCATGGTGATCTGGCTGAAGACATGGCCGCAAACATGGACTGCCTCTATTGGAACCCGGCAGATCCAGAATGCACGTTGGGCTACAACCCTCTAAGCTACGTGACCCCTGCATTCCGGCCCTTGTTGGCCTCTGGCCTCATCGAAACCCTCAAAAAGCAATGGGCCGATGCTTGGGGTGCCCGAATGGAGCATTTGCTGCGTTTTGCCCTTCTGGCCTTGCTGGAACGCCCCGGATCGTCCCTGAGCGACCTGGTGCCGTTGTTCCTGGACAAGCCCTTCCGACAAGAGGTTCTGGCCCAGGTCAAAGACCAGCAGGTGCTGTCATTCTGGCAATCTGAGTATCCGGCCATGAACTACAAGAATGCATCGGACGGCTTTGCCCCGATCGCTAACAAGATCGGCGCGTTCCTGGCGCACCCGCAGGTACGCAAAACCATCTGTGAACCGGAAACGCCGCTGCGGTTCCGCAAGATCATGGATGAGGGGCAGTGCCTGGTCGTCAATCTTGCCAAAGGGCGCCTCGGTGCGGATGTCTCAAACGTCCTTGGCGGTCTGATCATCTCCAGCATTGCAAATGCCGCCTTCACACGGCACGCGTTGCCAGAAGACCAACGCAGGCCGTTCTTTCTCTATGTGGATGAGTTCCACTCGTTCACGACAGGCGCGATTGCCGACATGCTGGCGGAGCTGCGTAAGTATCAGCTGGGCTTGGTACTGGCCGGACAGCATGCCGCTCAGGCGGAGCGTGATTTGCTTGACGCGATCATCGGCAATGTCGGGTCGGTGATCTGTTTTCGGCTCGGCGCCAACGATGCGCCCCTGTTCACCCGGCATCTTGCCACGCAGGAGATCGACGTGCGCGATCTAATCAATCTGCCGAACTATGAGATGTTCGTCCGGCTCATGGTGGATGGGCAGCAGACCAAGGGGTTCTCAGCTGGGACAGTCAAGTTCACGAAGTTTAAAAGCTCCGAACATTCAAATCAAACTGAACGGACTGATGATACTTTCGATCAAGAAAAGAGACATAAAAGAGACATATGGTTCCAGACGAGATGAAAAATATTAAGTAACTATCTGATTTTATTGGCTCCGGCGGTAGGGATCGAACCTACGACCAATTGATTAACAGTCAACTGCTCTACCGCTGAGCTACGCCGGAATACCGGGGCCGCATATAGCAAGCGCTCTGCGGGGCGTCTAGCGGGTTTTTTGTTTGTCGCCCCTTTCGTCGCGGCACAGCGAAAATTGGGCGTCGGTGGCCAGCGTTGGGGTGGCGATAGCCCGATTTCGCTCAACAAGATCAATGAGATGGGCCAGAATGTTGCGTTCGGCCATGGGCATCAGGGGGGCAGGGATGTCCTGATAGATCCGCGCCGCCAGTTCTGTCGGGGTCGCGCTTTGATGTCCGAGGGCCGCGATGATCTGCGTTTCGCGGTTCTGTCGGTGCGCGATCAACCAATCCAGCCGCCCGTGCGGGTCATCTATGGCCGCGCCGTGACCCGGCAGAAACTGCCGCGCGCCGCGTTTTTGCAGGCGTCGGCAGGTTGCCATGAATTGCCCCACGTCCCCGTCGGGCGGAGAGATCAGTGTTGATGTCCAGCCCAGCACGGTGTCCCCGGTCAGGATACAATCGCCGTTTTCGCCGATACAGAAGGCAAGGTGCCCTGCGAAATGCCCCGGTGTGTGCATGACCGTTGCGCGCCAGTCTGCACCTGTGATCTGCAGGCCATCGTTCAGGTGGATGTCAGGCGAGAATCCGTCGTGAATGCCCTCTCCTCCGCCGGCCAGTCCGTTGTCCGCCAGGGCCTGCATGGTGGGCGTGCGCCCGGCCTCGGCGGGGCCAAATGCGCAGAGCGGCGCGCCGGTTGTGCGCGACAGCTTTGGCGCCAGGGCCGAATGGTCACGGTGCGCGTGGGTTATCAGGATGTGACTGATCGGTGCATCGCCGACTGCCTTGAGAATCGCGGCCATGTGCCCGGGGTCATCGGGGCCGGGGTCAATGACGGCCACGGCCCTTTCGCCCAGCAGATATGTGTTGGTGCCCGGTCCGGTCATGGGCGACGGGTTCGGGGCCACCAAGCGGCGCACACCGGGGCCCACGTCATCTGTGCGCCCCGGCACCATTTGTGTCGCATCTGACATCTTGGCTTCCTTCCGCCACCCGCTGCAAGCTATGCTTAGCGCATGGGGTTCGCCTGGCTCAAACGTTACATGCCCAGAACGCTTTACGGGCGCGCCGCCGCAATCATTGTGGTGCCGATCTTCGTTGTCCAGTTCCTGATCTCGTTCGAATTCATCCAGCGCTTTTACGACGATGTGACGGTGCGCATGACCCAGAACGCGATCCTGGGACTGTTCGAGGTGCATCGCCTTGTGGACACGGCCGCATCCCCCGAAGCGGGGCTTGCGGCGGCGGCCTTGATGGCTGTGCCGTTGGGCATGGACGTCTCCTTCGTCGAGACGATGATAGGGCCGGATGACTACGGCCTGACCGATCTGGCGGGGGCAGTGATCGTCCGCACACTTCACGACGAATTGCCCTCGGTCGAAGCTGTGCGCATCCAGCATTCGCCTAATGTCGTCCAGATCGGGATGAGCAGCCAATTCGGCCCGCTATTGATCGAAGTGCAGCGGCGGCGGTTCACCGCCTCGAACCCGCATCAATTGCTGGTCATCATCATGTTTTTCACCGCTGTTGTGACATTCGTCGCCTATCGGTTCCTGCGCAACCAGCTGCGCCCGATCACCCGTCTGGCAGCTGCCGCCGAAGCATTCGGCAAGGGCCAGATGGTCGAATACAAGCCCGGCGGCGCGACCGAAGTTCGCGCGGCGGGCGCTGCGTTTCTGGACATGCGCAGCCGGATAGAGCGCGCGATCGAGCAACGCACCCTGATGTTGTCGGGCGTCAGCCATGATCTGCGTACGCCACTGACGCGCCTGAAGCTCAGCCTGTCGATGCTGGGCGATGACGAGGAAGTGGCGCAGTTGCAGCGCGACGTTGTGGATATGGAACGCCTGATCGACGATTTCCTTGCATTTGCCCGTGGCGACGCGATGGAAGAAGCCGCGATGGTGGATCCGGCAGAGCTGGTCGCCAGCGTCACCGCCAAGGCGGCGCAGGCGGGCGGCGATGTGACCTACCGGCCACCGGATGCGGCCGTCGCGCCGCTGATGCTGAAATCCCACGCGGTTGAACGCGCCCTGTCCAACCTGATCGGCAACGCGCTGCGCTATGGCAATCGGGCTGTCGTTTCGTTCGGTCAAGAATCCGGGCATCTTTCGGTGATTGTCGAGGATGACGGCCCCGGTATCGCCGAACAGGACCGCGCCGCGGCGACCCGTGCCTTCATCCGGCTGGATGAAGCGCGCAATCAGGATCGCGGCACGGGGGTGGGGCTGGGTCTGGCAATCGCGCGGGATGTGGCACGCGGCCATGGTGGCGCGCTGGAACTTGGTGAAAGCGGCGAATTGGGGGGGCTGCGCGCGGTGCTGAAGTTCCCGCGTTGATGGGATGCGCAGCATTCAGAAACCTCCGATCCGGTGGAAAAGTTGACCGGATAGCGCCCGTCAGGTTCGGCGGTCCGACACTGGATTGATCGCACAAACCCGCCGTGACCCAAACCGTGGCAACCACGACCGCCGTGGTCAGCCCATCAGGGCTGCATCGAACGGGTATGTCGTCAGATTTTCAAACCCGTCTTCGGTCACAAGCACCTGATCTTCCAGTTTGATCGAGAAATCTCCGCCATCCGGGCTGATCAGAGCCTCAACACAGAACACCATTCCGGCCTCGACCCGGTAGTCATACGCGCCTTCGACGAATTGATCGGGATAGGCGATTAACGGCCATTCATCGCACAGCCCGACGCCGTGCATCTGGCAGCCGTATTTCAGGCGCTGGTATTGTGGGTCCAGCCGATGCGCCTTGAACGTCAAGTCGCGCAGCGGGCGGCCCGGTTCCAGCAGGGCCATGTTCTGCATGATGTGCTCGTGCCCGTGGCGCATGGCGGCGATCATGTCAGGGCGGGGCGGCTGGTCACCAATCCACCAGGTGCGGCTGATGTCGACGCAGATGCCGTAGCTGCCGACCAGATCGGTGTCGAAAGCGACAATCTCGTTCGGCTGCACGATCCGCCCGCCGCATTCCTGAAACCACGGGTTGGTGCGCGGGCCCGAGGTCAGCAATCGCGTCTCAATCCATTCGCCGCCGCGCTTGATGTTTTCGGCGTGCAGGACGGCCCAGATGTCATCCTCGCAGGTCACCCCGTCGCCGACATTGGTGCGGGCGAAATCCTCCATCGCGCGGATCGCGACCTCGCAGGCGTGGCTGGCGCAGCGCATGGCCTTGATCTCATCCGGGCCTTTGATGGACCGCGCCTTTTCGGTCAGCTCCTCGCCCTCGGTCACCGTGAAACCGATGCGTTCAAGGGCGCGCAGCGCGTGCAGCATCGGTTTGTCGGTGGCCAGTCGCATCTTGCCGCCGCCGTGTTCATGGATCAGATCACGGATTTCGCCGGCAAAGACATCGGCCTGCACCCCGATCCTGTCACCCCGGTCGAAATAAAACAGGTCCGCGCCCGAGCGTGCTTCGCGCACCAGCGTATTGAACCCGCTGAGGAACGGCGCGTTCTTGTAATCCCAGATCACCATGTAGCCATCGGCGCAGACCAGCACCGCGCGAAACGGGTTATGCGTGTTCCAAAGCTGCATATTGGTGCTGTCGGTTGCGTACCGGATGTTCAGCGGGTCGAACATCAGAACCCCGCCCAGATCGCGCGCGTTCACATGCGCGACAAGCCGTTCCCAGCGATAGCGGCGCATCGCGGGCAGATTGGGAAGTTCCAGCCCGGCGGCGACCCATTCGGCGAAGGCGAGGTTGGTCGGGCCGATCTCGATCCGGTCCTGATCGTTCGGTGTGCCGTCGCCCAATGTTGCGCCACGGGTTGGGTCGATCTTGCGGTTGTCGCGGTGGTGGGTGTTCATCTGCGCCTCCGGCTTGGCGCAGATTGGGTGGAGGGTTGGCGTCGCGTCCCGCCGATTTGCGACCCGATTGAATGTCGCGGGCGGGACAGGTCGCTATCGGCAGATCATCAACAGATCCGGCGCGCGGCCCGGGTCAGGGGTGCTGCACCGTCCCGGTTTCGGTGGCGCGCACGATTGCGTCCAACACCTCAATATTATGCACCATTTCGAACGCCGTGTTGGGGTAGGGCGCGCGCCCGGCAACGGCGTCGGCGAAAGCCTCTAGATTGGCGGTGACGCTATCGGTCCAGGGGAAGTCTTCGGTTTGCGTGTCGTCGATAGAGCGGTACCGCTGCATCGTTGCCTTGCCGCCGGGGGTGTCAGGATGGGTCGCGTTGCGTACCTCGACCCACATATCGGTGCCGAATACGTGGGTGCGCAGGAAATGCGGTGTATGCAGGATCGCTTGCAGCGTTGCGGTCATCCCGGCCTTGAACTGCAACTGCACGCTGACCACGTCGCCTGTTTCCCAGCCCAGCGACCGGTCGGCGGTGACCGCCGCAACGCTGTCGACCCGTCCGAAGAAGGAAATCAGCAGATCGGTCAGATGGATACCCATCTGAGTCATGCCCGCCGCCGGGGCCATGGCTTTCGATGTGCGCCAGGAGTTTGCGGGAACGCCGATCAGCTTGTCATGGCTGAATGCCATCTCGGAATGCATGATCGTGCCCAGTGCGCCCTGATCCAGCAAGGCGCGCAATGCCAGAATGGCAGGTTCAAATCGCCGTTCGTGACCGACGCCAAGCACAAGGCCCCGGTCGTGGCAGGCCGCGACACTGGCGCGCGCGCCTTCGGCGGACAGGGACAGGGGCTTTTCGCAGAACACATGCTTGCCTGCTGCCGCCGCCTGCGCGACCTGGGTGTCATGCTGATCATTGGGCGAGGTCAGCAGCACCGCCTTGGCATCACTGGTCAGCGCGTCGCTGAAATCGGCAACCGGATGCAGACCCAGCGCGCGGATCGCCTCGTGATTATCGGTGGCCGGTTCGACCACCAGCTGAACCTCGAACGCCGGATGATCCTTTAGCCGCCTGGCGATATGCTGGCCCCACCAGCCGAACCCGACAAGGGCGACAGGCAAGCTCATTCGGATGGTCCTTGTCCGAATACGCCGTAGAGCGAGGCATCCTGATCGCCCCAGCCAGCGGCGGCAGCCTTGGTTGCCTTGGCCAGTGCCGCGCTGATGACTTCGGAGGGTATTGCGTGTTGCCCGGCCAGTTCCTGCATCAGGCCCATATCCTTGATCCCGTTGTCCAGCGACAGGGCAACCCCGCCCGGTTCGCCAGTTTTCAGCATTGCGGCGATCGGCGGCACCCGGTTTTTTGCGGCCCCGATGGCACCGGAACTGTCGATCAGAAGGGAGGCTGCAAGATCCGCGTCGATGCCCTGACCCAGTGCCAAGCCCAGGGCTTCGCCCACAGCGCCCCAATAGACCATCAGCGGCAGGTTGATCGCCAGTTTCATCGCTGCCCCGGTGCCAACCGGGCCAAGATGTTCCAGCCGCCGGGTGATCTGGGTCAGAACCGATTTGGCGGCCTTAAAAGCCGGGTCTGATCCACCAGCCAGCCCAAGCAGCTGACCCGCGCGCGCCGGGCCGATGGTGCCACCCACCGGGCATTCCAGAAACAGCCCGCCCTGCGCCTGAACCGCAGCCTCCAGCGCCAGTGTTTGGGCCGGAGAGGTCGTGCACATCTCCACCACGACCTTTCCTGACAGATCGGTCGAACACAGACCCTCCTGACCGAAGTACGCCGCCTCGATCGCGGTGTCATTGGCAAGGATCGACAGGATCACCTCAGCCGATTGCGCCGCCGCAACGGGCGAGGGGGCGACACTGGCACCGCTGATTGCCGCCGCTTTTGAACGGGTTCGGTTCCACAAAACAGGGGTGTGGCCAAGGTCGATCAACCGCTCGGCGATTGCCTGGCCCATATTGCCGATTCCAATGATTGCAACGGTCATACTGTCCCTCCGATCCGGCTCTGCCAAACCCTAACAATATTCGCGCCGATATCGCCAAGAACAACGCGCCCCGGCATGATCATTTCTGATGATCGGCTTCAGCCTATCCGATAGTTGGCCGTCTGAGGTCACCCCAGTCGTCAAGGATGATGTTGACGTGGCGTGTCAGAACATCGGTCAAAAGCTGTGCAGCACGGGGCAGGGCGCATTCGCTTTTCTGCACAAGAACGTAATCGAAACTCATCGGGGGATCGGACAGCAGGTTCAGTTTTCGGTGCTGCCCGTCCTTGTCCGCATGACAGATCGCAGAGGGCAGGATGGCCGTCCAATCCGTCGCCGACACCATCTCGAGCGTGCCGAGCATGCCGTCCATCTCCATGATCTCGGCGCAGTGGACGCCATGCGCGTTCAGCAATGTGTCGATCCGGCTGCGGCGGATGTTCAGCGTGCTGGGCACGATCAGCTTGGCGCCCGACAGCACCGACAGGGGGGCCGGGCCAAGGTGAGGGTGATCGGAAAGTGCGCCTGGGCGGGTGACAATCATCTCTCGGTCGCGCCCCACGAAGCTGGCTGTCAGGCCGGCTGGCATGTCGCCTGACGGGACAATTGCGAAATCCAGCTCTCCGTCCAGGACGTGGCGCAGAAGGGCGCCGCTGTATTCTTCCAGCAGGCTCAGGTCGACCTTGGGAAATTCGGCCTTGAAGTCCTCCAGCGCGGGGGTCAGGACCGAACGCGTCAGCGACGGGATCAGCCCGAACCGGACAAGGCCGGTTACATCGTCCTTCATCTCGGACAGGTTGGTTTCCAGCGCCAGCAGCGCCTGAACGATGGCCTGCCCCTCGCGATAGACGATCTGCCCGGCTGGCGTCAGGCTATAGTCTTTTCGGTTCCGGTTCAGCAGCGGCGTCCCCAGCTTCAGCTCCAGGTTCTTCACCTGTGTGGACATGCCCGACTGCGTGGCATTTTCGCGTTCCGCCGCTTTCGAGAATGACTGCGCCTCATAGACGGCCAGGAAGGCGCGCAGGCCATTGATGCTGATTTTCGGGACCGGCACGTCGCCTCCTATCCGATTTCACAATACTACGCATGAGGAAGTATCATTTTTGGTAATTTGTCCAGTGGTTTACACAGATCGGCAAGTCACTTGGCGAAAAGGAGATCACCGTGCTGGACGCAATTGCCACAGACCCGCGCGCGTTGCGCAACGCTTTCGGGCGATTTGCAACCGGGGTCGGGGTCGTTTCTTTGAACGATGCGGCGGGGCAGGCAACCGGGGTCACGATCAGCTCATTCTCGTCACTCAGCCTTGATCCGCCGCTGTGCCTGTTCTCGCTCGGCAAATCGCAGGTCAGCTGTCGCTGGATCGAGGCGGGCGATGCCTTCAATGTGAATATCCTGGCCCATGATCAGCAGACCGCGGCGTGGCAATTTGCGAAACCGCTGGAGGATAAGTTTGACGGCGTGAAATGGTATGCCGGGCGCAACGGCTTGCCGGTCATTCATGGAAACCTCTGCCATTTTGAGTGTGCCAAGTGGGACATTCACGACGGTGGCGACCACATCATCGTCGTTGGCCGCATTGAACACTTTGCCGAGGGCGCGGGCGATCCGCTGTTGTTCTATCGCGGCGCTATGACCAAATTGGCAGAATGAACACAGATACGCCGCAACGCTACGGCGGCCCGGATCCTGATGCCCTGACGGATGCGCAGCGCCGCGTTTGCGAAGTGATTACCTCCGGTCCGCGTGGACAGGTCGTCGGGCCGTTGAAGGTCTGGCTATGCTCACCCCGGATGGCGGATCGGGCGCAGGCGCTTGGTCAATATGCGCGCTATGACAGCAGCCTGCCGCGACATCTGTCAGAGCTTGCGATATTGGTGACCGCGCGGATTTGGTCTTCGGGGTTCGAATGGTCGCATCACGTGCCGACCGCGCTGTCGGCGGGAGTATCGTGGGGGGTGATCAATGGCATCGGGCAGGGGCAACGGCCCGAGCTTGCAGAACCCGAGATGCGGGCGGTTTTCGATTTCGCAGTGGAATTACATCGTGATCGCGCTGTTTCTGACAGTGTTTACCAGCAGGCGGAACAGGCACTGAGCACGCAAGGCGTGGTCGATCTGGTCGCAATCTGCGGGTATTATTCGCTGATTTCGATGACGATCAATGCATTTGACGTGCCAGACGGCGATGGACCGGCCCTGCCGGTTCTGGACTTGGCACCCGAAAGGATGTTTCGTTGAACCTGGCGCGTCAACCGGGGCGCAGGTCAAGGAGATGCCGGTGGAGGTGATTGGCGAACTGACCGCAGGGCTGACGCCGCTGATCGTGCTGGCCTTTCTGATTGCCGGGGCGACCATCGGCGTGCTGGCTGGCCTGTTCGGCGTCGGCGGCGGCGCGATCAGTGTGCCGGTTTTCTTCGAGACTTTGCGCATCATGGGCGCAACGGATGAGATTGCGATGCCGATGGCTGTCGGTACGTCGCTGGCAATGGTTATACCCACGGCGATCCTGTCGGCGCGCCAACATGCGGCAAAAGGCACTGTCGACATGGGCGTGATCCGGGCGTGGATCTTTCCGGTGCTTTTGGGCGTGGTTGTGGGCAATGCGATTGCCAGCGATGCAGCCCCTGTGGTTTTTCAGGCGGTTTTTGTTGCGGTTGCGGGGCTGTTGTCGATCAAGATGCTGATCGGTTCCACCAACTGGAAACTGCGCGACACGATGCCGGGCCGGATCGGCACAGGTCTTTACGGTGCCGCGCTCGGGGTGATCTCGACACTGATGGGGATTGGTGGCGGGGCGGTTTCGAACCTGATCCTGACGCTGAACGGAAAAACGGTGCATGAGGCGGTGTCGACCTCGGCCGGGGTCGGGGTGATCATCGCGGTGCCCGCAACGGCGGGGTATATTCTGGTGGGTTGGGGGCGAGAGGGTCTTCCACCCGACGCACTTGGCTTTGTGTCTTTGCTGGCACTGATCCTGACGCTGCCCACTGCATTGCTGATGACCCGGTTCGGCGTGGCGCTGGCGCACCGTCTGCCGCAAAAATCGCTCAGCCGGTTGTTCGGGGTGTTCCTTGCTGTGGTGTGCCTGCGGTTTCTTTGGGCGATTGTGGGGTAGGGTCGGGGCGTCGTTCGAAGAGCGGTCAATCCGGACAGTCGACTTGATGCTAAGGCGACATTTTTAATATCCGAATTGTTATCGGAATGACATACGGACGATTGGCTGCGAGCGCCAACCTTTGCAGGGCGCGCGCCGGACCGGCGGGCTGGCGTAACAACGGTTAGTGGGTATGATTTATGGCGAAGTGTTAGCAATCAACTCGATCCGGAGTGCTTACCTCGAACCGACGCCAGACCGGTGGGGCCGGTCCGGCGTGCGCCCTGCGCCTGCGGCGCGCACCGGGCGCAGGAAATCCCGAAAACGAGTCTGATTTTCAGGATGGCGTGTCGCTAATACACGGTGCCTCAAATGATCTCAAACACGGCAAAAACGGGTGCCGATCTATCCTCCGATTGCGGTCCTCAACACGTCCAAAGGCTCACAACTTTCCCCGGCCCAGGCCACGAAATGATCCGGGCGGACAAGGATCAGCGGCGCGCCATATTGATCAACGGCGCTTTGCACCAGAACGTCGCGGATCGACAACGGAACGCCCAATTGACCTGCGGTAGCGCGGAACGACCGGGCCAGTTCGCCTGAAGCCCGATCCTGTGCCATCAGCAATGTGAAACTGTCGCTCAGGTGATCGAATGTCGTTGTCGCCTGCGCTGCGGGCTGCGGGGCAAGGTGATGGCCTGCGCGGGCACGGAATTGGTGATCTCCGATTGCGCCGGGGGTGCGGTCTGCCTGACTGGGGACGATTGGCGACCCCTCATAGTTTGGTTCATAGGCCGTGACGCTTGCATCGCCCCCGGCCCGGTTGGCCCAGGCGGCCTCGAACGCGGCGCGGTCGCGGGACGGGTTGTAGGTGGCCAGGAAATCGCGATCTTCCTCGATAAACCTGCCGATGAAATTCTGCGCGGTGGATTGAAAGACAGGGCGGCGCTCGGCGTCATAGCTGTCCAGAAGTGCTTGCGCGCCGCCAGCGATCCGCGCGGCCAGCTTCCAGCCCAGATTGCGGGCATCCTCCAGCCCGATATTAATGCCAAACCCGCCATAGGGTGGGTGGCTGTGGGCGGCGTCACCGGCCACGAAGACCCGCCCGGCGCGGTAACTGTCAGCGCAGGCAAACCGCAGATCCCAAAATCCGACATGGTCGATGTCCAACGCAAATTCAGCACCCACGGCGCGGTGGATCATGGCCGCGAAATCGAACCCGTCTGCCGTCGTGCCGACCGGCACCGGCGCGTGAAAGAACCAGCTGTGGCCGACATCGACACGTCCGAAAAACTGCCAATAACCCTCAAAATCCGGGTGCAGGGCGTTGAAGAATGCCTTGCCGGGATAACGGCCCAGCAGATCGTGCAGATCGGTCGAGCGGAACACCACCAGCGCCATTTGCCGGTCGTGGTCATTGCGGGTCTGGGTGAGGCCCGCGCTGGTGCGCACGGTTGAATTGCTGCCGTCGCATCCGACAAGATAACGCCCTGTCAGTGGTCGCTGCGCCGGGCCATTGTGTTCCGCGATTGTCAGGGTCACGCTGTCATCTGATTGCGCGACGGTCGTGCCGGACCAGCCATAGAAAACCTCGACAGTGTTCAGTTCGGCGGCGCGGGCGCGCAGGACATTCTCGGTCTCATATTGCGGCAAACGGATGTTATCGGCGGCGTAATACGCAGTGACTGCGGAGCGGTTAATCCAGGAATAGCTGTAATCGCCCAGCAGCGTGCCATAGCAATTCACGCCCCCGGTTCCGGCCCCTTCGGGCAGGGGGTGGGCCCGGCGCAGGGCGTCTTCGCAGCCCCAGGCGCGGAAATGTTCTGCTGTGCGCTGGGTTAGGTTCTGACCCTTGGGGATAGGCTGGGGGTCGGGGTAGCGCTCGACCACCACGGTGCGCACGCCGCGCTGGCCAAGATCAATCGCCAGCCCCATGCCGACCGGCCCGCCGCCGCAGATGATGACGTCGCAATCGAAATCCTGCCTCATACCAAAACCCTGACCGATCGCCGTAAAGCGCGCAAGACCGGGCAGCATCCGGTTGACCTTGTCCGGCAATTCCCGGACACATCTGGCCATCCCGTTTCCCATCGCCGGAGGCCGCCATGCCCAAAGACCTGCCCGCCCACAGCCGCCCGAACCTATCGTCTTTTTCCTGGGAAGACGCGTTCCTGCTGGAAGATCAACTGGCCGAGGATGAACGCATGATCCGCGACGCGGCGGCCAGTTTCGCGGCAGAAAAGCTGGCGCCAAAGGCAATCAGGGCCTACGCAGAGGAGGCCGTTGATCCCGGCATATTTGCGCAAATGGGCGAAATGGGCCTGCTGGGTACGACCATTCCAGAAGAATACGGTGGGCTGGGCGCGTCCTACGTGACCTATGGCCTTGTCGCGCGCGAGATTGAGCGTGTGGACAGCGGGTATCGTTCGATGATGTCGGTGCAGTCGTCCTTGGTGATGTATCCGATCTATGCCTACGGCACGGACGCGCAGCGCGCGAAGTATCTGCCCAAGCTGGCAACCGGCGAATGGATCGGATGTTTCGGGCTGACCGAGCCTGATGCGGGGTCCGACCCGGCGGGGATGAAGACCACGGCCAAGGCGGTTCAGGGCGGGTATCTTCTGAATGGTTCGAAAATGTGGATTTCAAACAGCCCGATTGCGGATGTGTTTGTGATCTGGGCCAAATCGGATGCCCATGGCGGCAAGATCAAAGGGTTCGTGCTTGAAAAAGGCGCCAAAGGCCTCAGCGCGCCCAAGATCGCGGGCAAGCAAAGCCTGCGCGCCTCGGTCACGGGTGAGATCGTGCTGAAGGACGTCGAGGTCGGCGAAGATGCGCTGTTGCCGGACGTCGAAGGGCTGAAAGGGCCGTTCGGCTGTTTGAACCGCGCACGTTTCGGGATCGCCTGGGGTGTGCTTGGTGCGGCCGAGTTCTGCTGGCATGCGGCGCGGCAATACGGGTTGGATCGCAAGCAATTCGGCAAGTCGTTGGCGCAGACACAGCTGTTCCAGCTAAAGCTGGCCAACATGCAGACCGAGATTTCGCTGGGCCTGCAGGCGGCGCTGCGTGTGGGGCGGCTGATGGACGAAGCCAGGGCCGCGCCCGAGATGATCAGCATCATCAAACGCAACAACTGTGGCAAGGCGCTTGAGGTTGCCCGGATGGCGCGCGACATGCACGGCGGCAACGGAATATCCGAGGAATTCCAGGTCATCCGTCACATGATGAACCTTGAGACGGTGAACACCTATGAGGGGACGCACGACGTCCACGCGCTGATCCTGGGCCGCGCGCAGACCGGGTTGCAGGCGTTTTGCTGAGGGCGGCGGGGTTGTTAGGTGGATAACCCGCGAAATCGCCTCAGCATGCCCGGGGAGGTCTGGAGGGGCCAGCCCCTCCAGACCTCCCCGGAGTATTTTTGGCGAAAAGACGGGGTATGCGGGGTGTGTGTTGCTATATTGGCTATTGAAGGTTGGTGAGTGACACCTCGATGGCGTGCAGGAATGAGCCTGCTGAGGAACTTGCCGACATCAGCGTGAACGCATCGCCACCTTCGGCCAGCACAATCGCGCCGAGATGTTCCATCACCGTGCGGGCAAAGGCCCCGGCGGGAAGGGCGTCGGGGTGCAGATCCACCGGGCAGATGCGTTCCAGCGCTGCACGGGCCTGTGGGCCGACAAGGCGCAGGGTCACCCAGGCTTCGGACTGATCAGTGACATAGCCGGCGTCATCCAGCGCTTTTGTTGCGTCGCCGGCCGGATCGGGCAGCGACGGACCGGCCAGCATGAAACTGTCCGGGCCGGTGCAGAACAGGCGGCCGGATGTGCCCTCGACCGTCTGGCCCGGCTCGGGCAGGGCGCAGCCCCAGGCGGATTTCACGGCCCCCTCCAAAGCGGCGCGGCTATTGCGGGGTTCGGCAATGGAGGTGATGGACACCTCTGTAACCTCGACCAGTTTGGTGTCGCCGAAATCGCGGGAATAGCCGCCGAGGAATGGCTGGGCTGTCAGGGTGAACTCAGGCACGGAGACGCTCCCCTTCCGGGTCAATGAAATGGGCCGAGACGACTTCGACCTCGACATCCTGATCGCGGATCAGGTTTACGGCGCGCACAACCTCGCCCATGCGTTCGTCACCGCGTTTCAGGAAACCAAGGCCGATGGAGTGACCGAGGCTGGGGGAATAGGCGACACTGGTCATCCAGCCGAGGTCATTTTCGGTCGTTGCCTTGGTGTTTCGTTCGACGAAATGCGCCCCGGCACTCAGCGGTTTGTCGCGGTCTACCGGGCGGAAGCCGACCAGCTTGATCGCGTCGTCACGGTTCATTTCCGGGCGTTCGGACAGGGTGGAGCCGATGCTGTCTTTCTTCTTGGACACCATCCGCCCCATGCCAAGGTTCAGCGCGGTGGTCTGGCCGTTCAGCTCATTCCCTGCGGCGTGGCCTTTTTCGATGCGCATGACGCCAAGCGCTTCGGTGCCATAGGGGATGGCATCGAATTCCTCGCCCGCTTTCATCAGCGCGCGGATCATTGCGTCACCGTACCGGGCGGGCACGGCGATTTCGTAGGCGAGTTCGCCCGAGAACGAGATGCGGAACAGCCGCGCGTGCGTGCCGCCGCAAACCGTCAGATCGGCGCAGCCCATGAAGGGGAAGCCTTCGTTTGAGATGTCGAAGTCGTCGACGATTTTCTCCAACAGTTTGCGCGAATTCGGCCCGGCGACGGCGAATTGCGCCCAGGCGTCGGTGACCGAGATCATATGCACGTCGAGGTTTGGCCACAGGCACTGGCGCGCGAATTCCATTCGGCGGAAAACCAGCACGGCGTTGGCGGTGGTGGTGGTCATCACAAAGTGGTTTTCAGCCAGCCGCGCGGTCGTACCGTCATCATAACAGATGCCATCTTCGCGCAGCATCAGCCCGTAACGGACCTTGCCGACAGCCAGCTTTGCAAAACCATTGGCGTAAATTTTGTTGAGGAATTCGGCGGCGTCCTTCCCTTGAATGTCGATCTTGCCCAGCGTGGTCACGTCGCAGATGCCGACCGAGTTGCGGGTCATCTCAACCTCGCGATCAACTGAATCACGCCAGCCTTTTTCGCCCGGGCGGGCGAACCACTGGGCGCGCAGCCAGTTGCCGGTTTCCACGAATGTGGCGCCCTGTTCTTCGGCCCATTTGTGGCTGGGTGTCAGGCGGTAGGGGCGGAACTCCTTGCCGCGCGCGCGGCCCGCCAGCGCGCCGATCGGAACGGGGGTGTAGGGCGGGCGGAAGATCGTGGTGCCGGTTTCGGGTATGGTTTTGCCGGTTTGCTCGGCCATGATCGCAAGGGCAGGGATGTTGGCCGTCTTGCCCTGATCGGTGGCCATGCCGAGGGTCGTGTAACGCTTCAGATGCTCGACCGAGCGGAACCCCTCAGCATGGCTTTGCTTGACGTCCTTGACCGTCACGTCGTTCTGCAAATCCAGCCAGGCACGGCCTTTGGCTTCGGTGACATGCCAGAATGCTGATGTTTCAGCGGCCTCATCCTCGGCCTTTGGCGCGGTTTTGAGCGATGCTGACAGCCTGAGGTCTTTCACAGCCGCCTTCGCCTGCGTGCGCCCTTCGGCCAGGGCGGCGGCAAGTGTCAGGGTGCCGTTTGCGGCCCCGGCGACAGACATGCCCGGCGGCAGGTCGCCCGAGGGGACGAAAGCGGCGATATCGTCGCGCCAGGTGGGGCGGCCGCGCTGGTGGCAGGTCAGATGGACGTTGGGGCTCCACCCGCCCGACACGGCAAGGCAGTCTGCGGGGATCGTCTGACCGTTTGCCAGCGTGATCGAACGCAAGCCGCCACGCCCGGCGGTGTCCACGACGCGCCCGCCCATCACCACGCTTGCGCCGGTGGGTGTGGCCGGGGCATCGCCCGTGCGGGTGTCGATCACGGCGGTAATCTCGACACCCTTGGCGGCCAGATCGGTGGCGGTGCGCCAGCCGTCATCGTTGTTGGTGAACACCGCAACACGTTTGCCCGGCGCGACGCCAAAGCGGTTGGCATAGGTGCGCACGGCGCCTGCCAGCATCACGCCGGGGCGGTCGTTCATCGGGAAGGCGATGGGGCGTTCAGTGGCCCCGGCGGTCAGCAGGGCACGCCTGGAATAGATCCGCCACAGGATCTGGCGCGGCTTGCCGCCCGCATCGGGCAGGTGGTCAGTGCAGCGTTCCAGCGCGCCGTAAACGCCGTGGTCGTAGGCGCCGTAGACCGTCGTGCGGGTCATGATCCGCACGTTGTCCATCGATGCCAGTTCTGCGACCGCACCGGCGGCCCAATCGGACCCGGCCATGCCGTCAACCTCCAACGTTTCCGCGTTCAGGCGCCCGCCCGGCGCGAAATCTTCGTCCGCCAGGACGACGCGCGCGCCGCTGCGACCCGCCGTCAGCGCCGCCGACAGGCCCGCCGGGCCTGCGCCGATAACCAGAACATCGCAATGCAGGAACCCCTTGTCATAGCTGTCCGGGTCGTCCTGTTTTGATAACGCGCCAAGCCCGGCCGAGGCGCGGATGACGGGTTCATACAGCTTTTCCCAAAACGCCTTAGGCCACATGAACGTCTTGTAATAGAAACCCGCGCCCAGCCATGGCGCCAGCAGGTCGGTCGCGGCCATCAGATCGTATTTCAGCGGCCCCCGGTGGTTCTGGCTTGTCGCCTCCAGCCCGCTGAACAATTCGGCGGTCGTCGCCCGCGTGTTCGGTTCGCGGTGCGCGCCCTTGCGCAGCTGCACCAGGGCGTTCGGTTCTTCGCTTCCGGCGGTGAAGACCCCCCTCGGGCGGTGGTATTTGAAGCTGCGCCCGACCAGCCGCTGGCCATTCGCCAGCAGGGCCGAGGCCAGCGTATCGCCCCGGTATCCCGTCATCGCCTGACCGTTGAAGGTGAAGTTCAGCGTCTGGCTGCGGTCGATCAGCCCGCCGTTGATCCGGTTCGATTGCCTCATCTGTCGCGCCCCCGTTCCAGCGCCACATCGCGGGCGAGTTCGACCTTCGAGATTTCATGCGTCAGGGTGTTTCGGGTGACGACCAGCCACGACCGATCGCCCTGTTCGTGATACCAAAGCTCTTGCAGATCGCCCGCAGGGTTGTCGCGCATGTAGGCGTAGTCGAGGAACTGTTCGCCTGCATCGGCGGCCTCCCAATCGGGTCGGTCGATCAGGGATGCATCGCCCAGATAGACAAATTCGGCGGCATCGCGTGGGCCAAGCAGGGGGTGGTTGATGATCATGCAGGGATGCTCCGAAAACGAGGGCAGCGGCCGTCCGAGGGGGGCGCGAAAGCGCCCGCCGTGGGGGCGGGCGGGCGCTGCCCGGCGGTGCCCGCCGAGCGAAGAAGGATGTTAAGATTGCGCGTGAACATGCTGTCGTCCTCAGTGCAGGTTGGGCTGGTTGCCCATGCCTTTTTCGTCGATCAGATTGCCGGTCATGAAGCGGTCCAGCCGCATTTGCGTCGCCACCGGATGCGGGGTGCCGCGCGCCAGCAGGTGGGCATAGCAGAACCCACTGGCGGGCGTGGCCTTGAAGCCGCCGTAGCACCAGCCGCCGTTGAAATAGAGGCCGTCGATATGGGTCGCGTCGATGAAGGGCGTGCCGTCCATCGACATATCCATGAGGCCGCCCCAGGACCGCAGTAGCCGCGCCCGCCCGATCATCGGCATGATCGCCATGCCGCCCTCGCACACATCCTCGACCACCGGCAGATTGCCGCGTTGCGCGTAGGAGTTATAGCCGTCGATGTCGCCGCCGAAGACCAGACCGCCCTTGTCAGACTGGCTGACATAGAAATGGCCCGCGCCGAATGTGATAACGCCGGGCAGAGTGGGCTTCAGCCCCTCGGTCACGAAGGCCTGAAGCACGTGGCTTTCAATTGGCAGGCGCATCCCGGCCATCGCGGCGACGCGGCCTGACGAGCCGGCCACACACATGGCGACTTTCTTGGCGCGGATCGGCCCGCGCGAGGTTTGCACACCCTTCACGGTGCCGTCTTCAATGTCGAAGCCCGTCACCTCGCAGTTCTGCAGGATATCGACGCCCCGGCTGTCGGCGCCGCGCGCGTATCCCCAGGCCACCGCATCATGGCGCACGGTGCCGCCACGGCGCTGGAACAGCCCGCCCTTGATCGGAAAGCGCGCGTTGTCGAAATCGAGGAACGGCAGTTCTTTTTTCAGGTCTTCCGCGCTGGCAAGCTCGGCGTCAGCCCCGCTCATCAGCATTGCGTTGGCACGGCGCACGAAGGCGTCCCGCTGCGGGTCACTGTGGAACAGGTTCAGGATCGAACGCTGGCTGACCATGGCGTTGTAGTTGAAATCCTGCTCCAACCCCTCCCACAGTTTCATCGACAGCTCATAGAACGGCTGGTTTCCCGGAAGCATATAGTTCGAGCGGATGATCGTCGTATTTCGCCCTACGTTGCCGGACCCGATCCAGCCCTTTTCGACCACGGCGATATTGGTGAGCCCGTGTTCTTTGGCCAAGTAATAGGCGGTCGATAGCCCGTGCCCGCCACCGCCGATAATGACGATGTCATATTCGGCCTTTGGCTCGGGCTCTCTCCAGACAGGTTTCCAGCCCTTGTTGCCGGTCAGACCCTCTTTGAATATGCGAAAGGCGGAATAGTGCATGGCGTGGCCCCGGTGTCAGATGCGCGAAGTATGAGCGTTGGCCGATGGCTGGACTTTTCCAGAACGGACGCTCATTTTGCTGAAATGGACGAGAATGGATCAAACACGCGCGCAACCCGGGTCGGAGTCCTGCCATTGGCGGGCTTTGCACTGATGTCCTATGCCTCGACGGTCGAACCGTTCCGGGCGGCAAATCTGCTCAGCGGGCGGGCGCTGTATGAGGTGACGATCATCGGCGCGGGCCCCGAAATGATCGCAAGTTCCGGGCAGGGGGGCGTCGTGCCTGTGGCCACGGTCGGGCAGGCGTTGCAACTGGATTATCTGTTCGTGATTGCCGGTGGCGATCCGGCGTCTGTCGAAGATGCCGCCCTGTTTCGCTGGCTGGGCCGTATGGCGCGCAGCGGGGCGATCCTTGGCGGTGTTTCCGGCGGGCCGGTCATCCTGGCGCGCGCGGGTCTGATGGAGGGGCGGCGCATGACCGTGCATTGGGAACATGCCGAGGCTTTGGCCGAGGTGTCGCCAAACCTGATGATCGACCGCACGCTTTATGTGATCGACCGGGATCGTGTGACCTGCGCGGGCGGCACGGCGCCGATGGATCTGATGCACGCGCTGATCGCGCAGGATCACGGCGCGACCTTTGCCCAATCGGTCAGCGACTGGTTCCTGCACACGGATATCCGCCCCTCGGGCGGGCCACAGCGTGGCGGTCTGGTGGCGCGGGTGGGAACGACGAATGCGGCCATCCTGTCGGCAGTCTCGGCGATGGAAAACCACGTCGCCGACCCGCTGAGCCTGGTTGACCTGGCCGAATTCGCCGGTGTTTCGGCGCGCCAATTGATGCGTTTGTTTCAGGCCCGGCTGGGGCAATCGGCGATGGGGTATTACCGCGATCTGAGGCTGGACAAGGCGCAGAACCTGATGCGGAATTCGGCGCTGCCACTGACCGAGATTGCGCTGGCCACCGGCTTTGCCAACTCCTCCCATTTCAGCCGCGCCTATACGGCCCGTTTCGGGGCCGCGCCGTCGACTTTCCGGGCGTGACTTGCCCCCGGGCCGCGCTTGCCCCTAGGGTCGCCGCCAGAATCGGAGGCCCCAATGAAGATACTTGTCCTGCAACATGTGACGATCGAACATCCCGGAATTTTTCGGTCATTTCTGGCCGAAGATGGCCACAGTTGGGACGCTGTGGAACTGCAGAAGGGCGAGGCGCTGCCAGCGCTTGATGGCTATGACGCGCTGTGGGTCATGGGCGGGCCAATGGATGTCTGGCAGGAAGATGCTCACCCCTGGCTTGCCGAAGAAAAGGAATTCATCCGCGCGGCTGTTGCGGACCACGGCATGCCGTTTCTTGGCCTGTGCCTGGGCCATCAACTGCTGGCCGAGGCGCTCGGCGGATCGGTCAGGCCGTCAGCGACGCCCGAAATTGGCGTGATGGATGTGCATCTGACCCAGGCAGGTGCCGATGGCGTATTGTTCGATGGGGTCGGCTTTCCGTTGGCGTGCCTGCAATGGCACAGCGCCGAGGTGACCCAGATGCCGCCCGGCGCACAATGTCTGGCCACGTCGGACGCCTGCGCGGTGCAGGCAATGAAATGGGGCACCCGCGCCTATTCGATGCAGTTTCATGTCGAAGTCGAGGCGGACACCGTGACCAACTGGGCCGAAATCCCCGAATACGCGACGGCATTGGAACAGGCGATGGGCCAGGATGGCACCGCGCGCCTGAATGCGGACAGCGCGGCCCGGATGGCGGACTTCAATACCGCGGCCGAGCGGATTTACATGAACTGGCTACAGGCGGTGGCGCGGACCTAAGCGGCCTTGCCGCGACGAAACCGGTTTCACGACCTCAGGTTTCAGAGGCGCGCGTCAGGGACAAGCGCGCTGTTTCCAGATGTTCCTTCATGACATTGGCGGCGCGCTCGGGCTCTCGGGTGCGGATCGCGCTGAGGATTTGACGATGCTGCATGTTGTATTGCGTGATGATGGACCGGTTCAGGGTCAGTTGCCGCATCCGCGTCCACTCATCCATGCTGCGCACCGAGGTGATCTGATCGATGATCCAGATCAACAGCCCGTTGCCGGTGCTGGCGGCCAGTAACCGATGGAATTCGGTATCTTTTTCGGCAAATTCGGTTGGGTTGTCGGTGGCACGTTCCATCGCCTGGCACAATTGCTCCAACGCATCAAAATCGGCCCGCCGCCCGTGCAGAACCGCCAGCCTGCAGATATGCGGCTCTAGCGCGAACCGGGTATCAATCAGTTCCAGCGGGTTGGCCTGTTCGACTGGGGCGGCCATCGTATCAGTCCCGCGATAAGTGACATATGTTCCGCTTCCGGGGCGAACCTCGACATAGTTTTCGCGCGCAAGCTGGGTCAGGGCATCACGTACGGTCCCCCGCGCGACGCCATAGGTGTCCGCCATCCGCCGTTCCGCGGGCATGCGGTCGTGCCGCAGGTATTCGCCATCTGCGATGGCACGGCGAATCGTTGCGGCAATATCAGCCGCGCCCAATCGTGGTTTTTCGGACAGTGTCATCGGATTCATCCCCCTGGAGTAGTCCAAAGTTATACCAAAGAATATAAAAAGCCAGAAAAATCGGATATTTGGTACAGAAAAGGTTGATTTCCGGATCGGAATTGAAACTATGCCCCTAGTTGCGGAGCGAAAACGGAGCGGATCAAGCCGCTTGAACTGCCGCCCGGGGGAGAGACGAACATGGCATTTCCGGACCACGCGGATTTTGTGATCATCGGCGCAGGAATTCACGGGCTGTCCACTGCCTGGCGGCTGGCCGAGCGTCTGGCAGCGGCAGGTGAGCAGGTTGAAGGGCGCGTGGTCGTCCTCGACAAAACCGGGATCGCGGCGGGCGCCTCGGGCGTGGCCTGCGGCGTGGTGCGCAACAACTATTTCCAGCCCGCGATGCGCAAACTGATGGCACATTCGGTGAACGTTTGGGAAAGCGATCCGGAGGGCCTCAGCTATCATCCTGTCGGCTATATGCAGATTTCCAGCGAAAGCATGCGCGACGATGTCGGCAGCATTTATGCCCAACAGCAGGCAATCGGATACGAAAGCGTTTTTGTCGAAGGTGCGCGGGCGTCCAGCAATTACATGAAGACCATCTTCGGTGACTGGCAGGCGCAGGGGATCACCAGCGTGCTGCACGAAATGCGCGGCGGTTATTCGAACCAGACCAAGACGATGTACGCGCTAGCCGACAAGGTCGAAAAGCTGGGCGTGCGGATCATCACCGGGGTGACCGTGAAGGGGCTGAATTCGGAAAACGGCTCCAAGGCCGTCGCCTCGGTCGAGACTGACAAGGGCACGATTTCCTGTGAACGCGTGATCATGGGGGCCGGTCCCTGGGCGCGCGACTTCTGGGATATGCTGGGTCAGCCGCGCAAGATCACCGTCAAGGGCCTGGATGGTCAGGTGCATGACGACGTCGACATGTGGCGTTTCTGGCAGCTGGAAGAGGGTGTGCTGCAACTGCCCCCGGAATCCGGCAATGCAGATGACGGAAAGATGCCGCCGGTGATCCACGTCGACACCGATGCGCCGCTCTATTCAACGGTGGATGGCAGCCTGATCACGGATGAGATGTGGGGCATCTACTATAAGCCCGACTGGCACTTCGGCGGCATTCAGGGCGGGGCGTCGCCCTATAAGGTCGAAACCCCGGTGAACGAGGTTCAGATCGACCCCTATGGCCCGGCCAGCCCGGAATTCGTCGCCTCGGACCACTTCGCGCATATGTGGGTGTCCGCGCTGGCGCATTGCCAGAAGCGCTATGAAGGCACGATGCCTAAGTATCACAAGGAAGCCTCGGGCGGGATCGGCTGCTTCACCGCCGACAGCTTCCCGGTGTTCGACCATTTCAATGAAAACGCCACGCTGATCGCGGATTCCAACCATGGCTGGAAAATGCTGGGCGTCGGCCATCTGATCGCTGACGAGGTTCTGGGTGAAACGCAGGACCTGCTGGAACCATTCCGCTTTGCGCGCTTCGCCAAAGGCGAACTGCACCCCGTTTCCAACAGCCCCTATCCGTGGAGCTGACGACCAAATCGGGGCGCGAGACCCCAAACGAATTGACCGAGAGGGAGACTGAACATGGCCGAAACTGATCTTGAACGCTTTGTCGAGGCACCGGGACGTGCCGAGAAAATCAAGGAAGTCCGCAAGATGATCGACCAGATGGGGATCGAGTATCTCTATCTGCAATTCGTCTCGGTCACCGGCAAGATCATGGGCAAAGGCATCCCGGCGGATCACTGGGAAACCGTCGCCATGAAGGGGTTCCAGCTGGTTTACGGCGCCACGGTCAACCTGTTCACCAATCGCGCCGGGGAATACCTGGGATATGGCCCCGAAGCTGCCGAGTTAATCGGGATTCCGGAACCCGAAACCTTCATGCAGCTGCCCTGGGCGCCCGAAATCGGCCGCTTCTACTGCACGCTGTTCCGCAACCGTGAGGAAAAGGTAAATCCGGGCGGCTATCTGACCGCCGACTGCCGCGGCAACCTGCGCCGGATGCACGAGGAATTCACCAAGAAGCACGGCACCCAGCTGCGCATCGGGACCGAGCCGGAAATGATGTGGCTGAAGTACGATGAGAACGGCAAGCCGAAGGACGGGTTCTCCAAACCCTATTGCTATCACATCGACCAGTTCGAAAGCCTGCGCCCGGTCAGCCTTCAGGTGATCCGCTATGCCCGCAAGATGGGCCTCGACATGATCCAGGGCGATCATGAAGACGCGCCCGGACAGCTGGAACTGAACTGGATGTATGACGACGTTCTGCGCAACGCCGACCGCCTGACGACATACCGTCAGATCTGTGCGCAGGTTGCCCGCGAACACGGCATCTTTGCCTGCTTCATGACCAAGCCGTTCATGGGTGTCTCGGCCAGCGGCTGCCACCACAACATGAGCCTGTGGCGCGGTGGCGATGATGAGTTTGTGAAGGTCGGCAATGATCCCGACAATCTGCCGGGCATGCGCGACAACTATATGTACGTCAAAGGCGGTGAGAATACCTTCATGCCCGACGACGACGACCCGCAGATGCCGGGGGCCGAAGGGCTGAAGGCCATCGGTGGTGTGGTCCACAACTTGCAGGCGCTGACGGCTGTGGGCTGTTCGACCGTCAACAGCTACCGCCGCCTTTGGGATACAGGCTTCTGGGCGCCGGTCTTTGCCGACTGGGGCTTCCAGAACCGCACCACGGGCCTGCGCGTGTCCGCTCCGGGACGGTTCGAGTATCGCTCGGTGGACTCGATGGTGAACCCCTATCTGATGGGCACCACGCTGCTTGCGGCGATGGACGACGGTTTGGAAAACAACCTCGACCCAGGTGAGCCGGAAGAGCGCAATATTTACGAGGCGATCAAGGCCGGTAAGGACGTCAAGAAACTGCCGATGAGCCTGGGCGAAGCGCTGGATCATCTGGAGGGGAACGAGGTGGTTCGCCGCGGCATGCCGGGCGAGATGTATCGCCTGTTCGACGAATACAAGCGCGACGAATATGCGCGCTTCATGTCCCAGGTGACCGATTGGGACAACGAGACCTACATGGAATGCCTGCCATAAGGCGAAGAAACGGTGCCGGGGTGAACCCCGGCCTACCACAAACGTAGGGCGGGGTTCACCCCGCCAACCCCAACAAGGAGATACCGCAAATGTGCGGAATTGCAGGACTGATCCACAAGGGCAAAAGCTCCAACGTCGGTGGTGAAATGACCGCCATGTTGCAGGCCCTCAAGCACCGTGGCCCGGACAGCACCGGCTATGCGGTCTATGCCAAGAACGCGGACCCGGACGCCTATATCATGCGGATCAAAGTGGCCGAGGCCGAAGATCGCGCCGTGGGCCACGGGGTTCACAAGCTAATCGCCGACCGGATCGCGCGTGTGGATGAGATTCTGGCCGAACACGGGGCCAACGTGTCTTCGAAGGAAGCGCCGGTCGAACATTCGCTGCGCTATGTGCTGACCCATGATGGCGACACGGCGGCGATGGCGACCCATATCGAAGAAGACAAGGGTACCGAAATCCTGTCGATGGGCAACGGGCTGGAACTGATCAAGGATCTGGGCGATGCGGCGGATGTGGCCGGGGCCTATGGTCTGAACGATTTCACCGGCACGCACGGCATCGGCCACACCCGGATGGCCACTGAATCCGACGTGGATATCAAATCGGCGCACCCCTATTGGGCCTTCCCATATAACGACATCAGCGTTGTCCATAACGGCCAGATCACCAACTACTGGATCATGCGGCGTGAGATGGAGCGTAAGGGCCATCGCTTCATGTCCAATTGCGACAGCGAATTGCTGGCCGTTTACACAGCGCACAACCTGTCCAACGGTATGGCGCTGGAGGACAGCCTGCGCCGCTCGATCGAGGAAATCGACGGCGTCTTCACCTATCTGGTTGCCACCAAGGATCAGCTTGGCATGGCCAAGGACACGATGGCCGCAAAACCGCTGGTTTTGTACGAAAGCGACGATCTGATCGCCATGGCCTCGGAAGAGGTCGCGATCCGCGCGATCCTTCCCCAGGAAATCGACACCACTGACCCCTATGATGAGGAGGTTCGCGTATGGCAAGCGTGACCGACGCCCAACTGAAGGAAATGACGCAGGAAGACCGCGTCAAGGCCCTGGGCATGACCACTGAAGAGCTGACGGGAAAGTCGCTCTATATCGAATTCGACCCGGACGCCGAGGAACGCTTCGAATACCCCTGGGCACCAACGGTCGACTTCAACAAGCGGACCGAGATTGACTGCGACGGCAAGACCACGACCGAAGTGAATTCCAACATCCGTTCACTGATGGCCGAAGGTTTTGGCACCATCGTGTTGCAGAACCCGCGCGGCATGCACTCGCTTGGTGTGGGGATCCTCTCCAAGCTGAACCTGATCATCGAAGGATCGACCGGGTATTTCTCGACCGGGTTGATTGACGGTCCGAATGTGCGTGTGACGGGCCGGGTCGGCTGGTCGTGCGGCGAAAACATGATGTCGGGCACGATCATGATCGAAAAGAACGCAGGATCCACCTTCGGGGCGGCGATGCGGGGCGGCGATCTTGTGTGCCGCGGTTCGGTCGGGTCGCGCACCGGCATCGACCAGAAGGGCGGCACCATCATCGTGGGCGGTGACACCGGCGCACTCAGCGGTTTCATGATGCAGCGTGGGCGCATGGTTGTTTGCGGCAACGCGGGCAAGAACCTGGGCGACAGCATGTACGACGGCACCATCTTTGTCGGCGGAGAGATCAAGTCCTGCGGTGTTGACGCGGTCGAGGCCGAGTTGACGGACCTCGACAAGGCCTGGCTGACCCGCAAGCTCAGCCAGTACGGCATGATGCCCGACAAGGGCGTGGATCACTTCACCAAGATCGTCGCCGGCAAGATGCTGTGGAACTACGACAACCTCGAACCGAACGAGAAGAAGCTCATTCTTTGACGGGTTGCCGGGGTGAACCCCGGCCTACCCACGATTGTAGGCCGGGGTCCGCCCTGGCACCCGATGAAAGGAACACCAAGATGGCTGATGGTAGCCCGCCGACAAAGAAACCACTGGACCGCGATGTAAACCGGATCGGCGATTCATTCGTCTTCCCGCCGCGGGTCATGGATGACATCCACATCAAATCCGAACTGGGCCGGTATCGGATGCGGGGCTTTTCCCTGTTCAAGAAAATCCCCCATTGGGATGATCTGACCTTTCTGCCCGGCACGCTGACGCGTTTCGTGATCGAAGGCTATCGCGAAAAGTGCGAGACCAAGACGGTCATCGGCCCGCGCGCCGGGCGTCCGCTGGAACTGGACATTCCGGTCTACATCACGGGGATGAGCTTTGGCGCGCTGAGCTATGAGGCAAAGACCGCATTGGCCCGTGGGGCGACCATGGCAGGCACGGCGACATGCTCGGGCGAGGGCGGAATGATCCCGGATGAGCGTCGGTATTCGTCGAAGTGGTTCTATCAGTGCATTCAGTCGCGCTATGGTTTCAACCCGAACCATCTGGTGCTGGCGGATGGCTGCGAATTCTTCATCGGGCAGGGCTGTAAAGTCGGTCTTGGCGGCCACCTGATGGGCCAGAAGGTGACCGATCAGGTTGCCGAAATGCGCTCACTCCCCGCGGGCATCGACCAACGCTCACCCGCGCGGCACCCGGATTGGCTGGGCCCGGACGATCTGGCGCTGAAGATCCTTGAGATCCGTGAGGCGACCGGCGGCATGATCCCGATCCAGCTGAAGCTGGGGGCGAGCCGTGTCTATGATGACGTGCGCATGGCGGTGAAATGCGACCCGGACTCGATCTATATCGACGGGATGGAAGGTGGCACCGGCGCTGGCCCGCACCTTGCGACCGAAGATACCGGCGTTCCCGGAATCGCTGCGATCCGTCAGGCGAGGAAGGCCATCGACGATCTTGGCAAACGCGGAGAGATCACGCTGATCTACGCAGGCGGCATCCGCAACGGTGCGGATGTGGCCAAGGCCATCGCGCTGGGTGCCGACGCCATCGCCATCGGCCATTCGGCGATGATGGCGCTGAACTGCAACAAGGACATCCCCGAGGCGAACTACCCCGAGGAAATCGGCGCAGACCCCGGATACTGCTATCACTGCCACACGGGCCGCTGCCCGGTGGGCGTGGCCACGCAGGATCCCAAACTGCGCGAACGTCTGGACCCGGATGAGGCGGCGGAACGGGTGTATAACTTCCTCCACACCCTGACGATCGAGGCACAGTTGTTCGCCCGCGCCTGTGGCAAAACCCACGTGCATTCGCTGGAACCCGAAGACCTTGCTGCGCTGACGATGGAAGCCAGCGCCATGGCCGGGGTTCCTTTGGCCGGGACCAATCACACGGTCGGCGTCGCCGACTATCACCACCTGTAGCGGAGTGCCGGGCAAAAGCCCGGCCTGCCGGAACTATCTAGGCCGGGTTTCCACCCGGCACCCGAGAGGAGAAACACATGGCGGGAACACAATACCGCGGGTCTGACATCGAAGATGTGGATCAATTCAGGAAGGATGCGGCGGGCCTCGGGTCCGAGCGCGAGAAGGAGATCGGGCAGCACATCGGCTATCGCTACGATGTGAACCTGGTACCGGACTACAACCGGATCACTCCGTTTCTGACGAAGTATATGGAGGTGATGGGCTGGGATGACCTCAACTGGCTTGAGGATATCCACATGGGCTATGAAGAGGGCATGCCCGCCGTTTTTGACCGCAATATCAACGGCTGGGTGCGTATCCCGGACACGATCGAGCTGCCCGACAACCAGCAGGATCGCGACATGATCGCGCGCGAGTTGTTGTTGAAATTCCAGATGTCGGACCGCCACCCGCTTGTGACATTGCGCAAGGCCTACATGAAGTTTTGAGCGACCGCACCGCACATATCGCCTGTTTGCAGACCCGGCCCATGCCCGATTTTCAGTCGGCATGGGACGAGGCGTTGCCGCTGGCGAATGCGGCGGTGCAGGGCGGGGCGCAGATGCTGTTCCTGCCGGAATATTGCGGCGGGTTGGCCACCGACGGGGCAGCCGTTGCGCCACCTTCTGCGCCCGAAGCGGCGCATCCGTTCCTGGCGAAGGCGCGTGCCTTTGCGGCAGATCGTGGCGTCTGGATGATGCTGGGTTCCATCGCGGTGGATGGGCTGGACGACAAGATCATCAATCGCGGCGTGATGCTGGACGATGCCGGACAAATCCGGGGCCGGTACGACAAGATCCACATGTTCGATATCCAGCTGAGCGATGCCGAGGTCTACCGCGAAAGCGCATGCGTCGCGCCCGGTGGGACGGCGGTGATCCATGACACGCCGATCGGCAAGATCGGCCACACGATCTGTTACGATCTGCGGTTCCCGCATCTGTACCGCGATCTTGCGCAGGCCGGGGCCGATGTTCTGACCGTTCCGGCCGCGTTCACAAAACGCACGGGCGAGGCGCATTGGCACGTGTTGAACCGCGCCCGCGCCATCGAGAATGGCGCCTTCGTCGTCGCCCCCTGCGCCATCGGAGAGATCTCCGGCGGCGGCGCGTCCTATGGCCATTCGCTGATCGTGAACCCCTGGGGAGAGGTTTTGGCCGATGGCGGTGACCGCCCCGGCGTCACCTCGGCCATAATCAACCTTGCTGAGGTGGCCGCGGCCCGCGCCCGCATTCCCAGCCTGATGCACGACCGCGCCTACCGGCTGGTGGACGTCGGCGAAAGGGGCGCTGCATGAGCTCGCTCGCAACCGCATTTGGCGCGTCGATCACCGACAGCCCGTTGAAAGACAGCTTCCTCAAGTGGCAGTGCCGGGTGCGCCAGATCGCCATGCGTGATGCAGACGGACGGCCCGATGATGCGATTATGCCTGCCGTTACGCTGGCCGGGCAAGACGAACCGATGGGTCAGATCATCACGCTGCTGAACAAGGCCCCGGCGCATTCGGTGACGCCGGAAATGCGCTTCATGGCGAAAAAGACCAACGATCCGGCCCAGATACGGGATGGCGCACTGAAATACTTCAGCGCGACCTATTACCAGAAGCACCGCGAATTCAGCGATATTCTGACCGCGACCTTCGTGCCCGGTTCCGAAGGCGCCGCGGCAATCCGCGCGGCTGATCGTGTGACGCTGACATTCGACGCCTACGCGCAGCGCTTTGATCTGGACTGCAAAGTCTGGCGGCTGGCGGCGCACAACCCGCTTTATCAGGCGACCATGGCGCACAATCTGCTGTTCAACCCCGCCCTGCACCCGGACACCGAGGTGCTGGGCTTTGAACCCGACTGGGACACATCAATCAAACACGAGGCACGATAACGAGAACAACGACACGCGGGTCAACCGCGGCATCCGGGGCGGGAGGCCCCGCCAGAACGCGGCATTTCCGCCGCACAAACCGATGGGAGAACGATGAAATGAACAAGTTTACCACCTCAATCGCTGCAGGTCTGCTTGCCGCCGCGCCAATGGCGGCGTTTGCGCAAGATAGCAGCAAGCCGATCGTCATTCCGACGCACAACTGGTCCAGCCAGGTCGTCATGGCCTATGTGATCGGCGGCATCTTTGAATCGATGGGCAACAACGTTGAATACGTGCCCGCCGACAGCCAGGCAGTGTACGAAGCGATCCGCAACGACGATGTGACGATCAGCCACGAAGTCTGGCAGTCGACCTTTGGCGCCTCGTTCTACAACGCCATGGAAAAAGGCGGCGTGATCGACGCGGGCACGCATGAGGCCGCGACCCTCGAAGAAATGGGCGTGCCGCAATACGTGATCGACGACAACCTTTGCCCCGGCCTGCCGAATTGGGAAGCGCTGAAGGATTGTGCGGACGTCTTTGCCACGGCTGACAGCGACGGCAAGGGCCGCTGGCTGGAAGGTCCGCAAAGCTGGCATGGCGATCTGATGCCTGTCCGCCTGGAAGCCCTGGGTCTGGGTGACCTTTACACGGTCAAGTTTGCCGGTGGCGCTGACGCGATCTGGGCCGAGCTGGCTTCGGCCAAGAAAGAGGGTCGCGGGATCATCACCTTCAACTGGACGCCGAACTTCACAGATGCCGACGGTTTCGTGTTCATCGAATTCCCGGCCTATGAAGATGGCTGTCGGGTTGCCGATGGTGGCGACGGTTCCTGCGGTTCGCCCAAGGGCTGGCTGAAGAAAGCGGCGAACTACAAGTTCCCGAAAACGCACCCCAAGGCCTACAAAATGTTCTCCAAACTGTCGTTCACCTCGGGTGAGATCGGGCAGATGGCAGCATTGGTCGACATCGACGGGATGAGCCATCAGGACGCCGCCACCAAGTGGCTGGCCGACAACGAAAACGTGTGGAAGCCTTTCCTGGACTGATCCTATTGTGACGGGGTCACCTGTGATCCAATGATCAACACCCCCCGGCGGTTCCGACCGGCGGGGGTATCCTGTGACAAGACAGAACGCCAATCGCCCGATAGACTGTCAGGCGCAAAAACAAGAATGACGGGGAATCGCACCATGGTGCAGGATGGGCAATCCAGCAAAGCCGACAAGCCGGTGATCGAGTGCCGCTCGGTCTATAAAATCTTCGGGGACAACGCGAACAAGATGATGGCGGCGGCCAACGGCAAGGTCGACGCCAAGGAATTTCAGGATGCGGGCTGTGTGGTCGGCGTCAACGACGCCAGTTTCAAGGTTCACCGCGGCGAAATGCTGGTGGTCATGGGCCTGTCCGGGTCCGGCAAATCCACCCTGCTGCGCTGTATTTCCCGGCTGACTGACACCACGGCCGGGCAGATCTTCATCGACGGCGAAGACCTGCTGGCGATGAACTCCAAAAAACTGATCGAGTTACGGCGCAACAAGATGGGCATGGTGTTTCAAAGCTTCGCCCTGCTGCCCCACAAAACCGTGCTGGAAAACATTGCCTTTCCCCTGCAGGTCAAAGGTCAAAGCACCGCCGAAAGCATCAAACGCGCCGTTGATATGGTCGAACTGGTCGGCCTGACCGGGCGCGAGAACTATTTTCCCCGCCAGCTTTCAGGCGGTCAGCAGCAGCGCGTCGGCATCGCACGCTCATTGGCTGTCGAACCCGATATCTGGTTTCTGGACGAACCGTTTTCAGCGCTCGACCCGCTGATCCGCAAGGAAATGCAGGATGAATTCCTGCGCCTGCAAGACGTGCTGCACAAAACGATCCTGTTCGTGACCCATGATTTCGCCGAAGCCCTGCGCCTTGCCGACCGGATCGCGATCATGAAGGACGGGATCATCGAACAGCTCGATACGCCCGCCAACATCGTGTTGAACCCGGCGACCGAGTATGTCCGCAAATTCACCGAAGAGGTTCCGCGCGAGAAGGTGCTGAAAATCGCCTCGGTCATGGAAGATGTGACACCGGGCGAGGACCTGAGCGAACTTCAGGTGCCGGGCGATGCAATCATCGAAGACGTGGCCGAGGCGATCCTGCGCGAACCCCGCGGCGTGGCCGTCGTGGATGAGGCCCGCAAGATCATCGGCACCGTCCATGCGCGCCACCTGATCCATCTGCTGTTCGGCGATGCCAACAAAACCGGGGTAACGGCCTAAGATGGAGGCGCTGCGAAACTCCAAACCGGCGCAGTTCGCGCTGCTTCTGGTGGCGTTCCTGCTGCTGTACTGGCTGATTGCACCCGATGAGGCGAATGTGTTCTGGCGGTTGCCTGCATTGCTGGCGGGCTGGCCTGCGGCGATCAACAATGGTGCCGATTATCTGATGTTCGATTGGTGGCAGATCCCGGTCTATGACGCGGATCTGGACGACTATGAAGACAAAGCGCTGCTACGCGAGGTGACGCGCGGATTTTCCCGTGCGGTGCTGTTCCTGATCGAACTGATCCGAGAGATCCTGTTGGGAGGGGTGAAAACCATCGTCGCCTTCACCAGTTGGGACTGGCAGGGCGAAAACCCCTGGGCGGTTTGGCCGGCCTTGCCGTGGACGGTGGTTTGGGGCGGCACTGTACTGCTGGGCTACACTCTGAACGGCTGGCGTCTGGCGCTGCTGGCGGCGATCGGGATCGGCTACATCGCGATTTTCGGCCAATGGGAACCGGCGATGGAAACGCTCAGCTTCGTTCTGGTCGCCGCACCGGTGTCGATCCTGCTGGGGCTGGCTTTCGGCATCTGGTCGTACAAAAGCCGCACGGTCGAGGCGGTCTTGTCGCCATTGCTGAACGTCGCACAGACGATGCCGCATTTTTCCTACCTCGTGCCAATCACCGTGTTCTTTGGTGTCGGCGACCACGCCGGGGCCATCGCCACCATCGTCTTTGCCACCCCGCCGATGATCCGCCTGACCCTGCTGGGCCTGAAGAAGGTCCCCGAAGAGGTGATCGAGGCGGGCTTTATGAGCGGTTGCACCAACCGCCAGACCCTGTTCAACGTGCTGATCCCGACCGCCCGGCGCGACATGCTGATCGGGGTCAATCAGGTGATCATGCAATGTCTGGCGATGGCGGTCATCGCCTCGTTCATCGGGGCCAAGGGGCTGGGCTTCAACCTGCTGCTGGCACTGAACCAGCTGCGCATCGGGCAGGCATTGGAACTGGGCATCTGCATCGTGCTGATCGCTGTGGTGCTCGACAAACTGTCGCTCGCCTGGGCCAACAAGCAGACGGACTATTTCGCGGACCTGAGCTGGACTGAGCGTCATCGCTTTGGCCTGATCTTCGCGGCGATTTTCGCCGGAGGGGTCGTGCTGGCCTGGATCGGATCGCTGATCTTCACCGAGGGGCCGAACTACGCCTACATCATCCCCCACAACAAAGGCATCACGACCGAGCCGATCTGGCAGGCCGGCGTCGATTGGATGGTCGAGAATTGGTACGCGGGCCTTCAGGGGTTCAATGTGTTCCTGATCACCGGCATCCTGCAACCGATGAAGGCCGCCTATTTGGGGATGCCGGTGGCGGCGACCTTCCTTCTGGTCATGGGCACCGGCTGGATCATCGGCGGATGGAAATCGGCACTGGTTGTGGGCGGCTTCATCCTGTTCATCGCCCTGACGCCCTGGTGGGACCGGGCGCTGATTACCGCCTATATGACCTCTTTCGCCGTCATCGTTTCGGTGGTGATCGGGGTGACGGCCGGTTCCATTGCCGCACAGCGCGAGGGCTCGGCCAAGGCAGTGTTGCTGATCTGTGACACGTTTCAGACCTTCCCGTCCTTCATCTATCTGATCCCGGTGATCATGCTGTTCGGTGTGACGGACACCAGCGTTCTGATCGCTGTCATCATCTATGCGACGATCCCCGCGACCCGATACACCATCGAAGGCATCAGAAACGTGCCACCCAACCTGAAAGACGCGGGCGCGATGTCGGGCGTTACACCATTGCAGCGGATGTTCAAAATCGACCTGCCGCTGGCCTTTCCGCATATCATGCTGGGGGTGAACCAGACCGTCGTGTTTGCCCTGTTCATGGTGATCATCGGGGCGATGATCGGCACCGACGATCTGGGGCAGTTCATCCTGAAGGCGCTGTCGGACAAAAACGGCATCGGCAACGGGCTGATGCTGGGCCTCTGCGTGGCTTTCATCGGTCTGGCGGTGGATCACCTGATCCACACCTGGGCGGCCGAACGTAAAGCCGCATTGGGGATCGCCTGATGGGGGTGAAGCCGACATTCGAAACGCCGTTTGAACGGCGCGGCATCGTCAACCCCGGCTTGCCGATCCTGCCCCATGGGACTGAGCGGTATCCGGTGCCCGGCGGAGGGTCGCGTGCCGTGGCGATCCGCAAAGGGGATGAGGTTTCGGTACTCGACCGCGAAGGGTTGCAGATTGGCGAATTGGTGTTCTTCGCCCCCGATGGATCATCTTCCGCAGGCATGATCGGCGGGCAGGGGGCCGGTGCGCCCACCGGCACGCAGGCGGTTCTGGCGAACGGATCGCCCTCGGGCGCAAAGGTGTTGAAGGCGCTGAATGCTGCCGGCTTCGATCTTGGCCGGGCCGAAGCGGTGCGCGTGTTCCCGGAAGGATCGCGCCCCGGAGATATGGAGCATTTCGCCGCCATCGTTGACGGGCTGCTAATCGTCGCGGCCCCCGGCGGGCCGATGGACGCCCATGCCCAGAATACCCCGACCGAACTGATCCTCTATGTCCGCCGCGCCGATCCGGACGACCCGAAAGGCGGCCGCGCCCCGCCCGACCCGCTGGCCGACGCTTTGCAGGATTTCAACATCCAGCCCGGCAATGCCACCGCTTATGAGGTCAAGGCGGGCGAGTTCATCCAAATCCTCGACGTCCAGGGGCGGGAGTGTTCGGATTTCCAAGCGTTCAGCGCGCGTGCGCTGGACAAGGGGCTGGAGCGTGAGATTGACCCGACCACCACGCGCAGCCTGATGGGCAGCCTCTGGCCGCAGCCGGGCATTTTCAGCAAATACTGGAGCAGCGATCAGGAACCACTGGTCGAGATCATTCAGGACACTTGCGGGCAACACGACACCTTCGGGCTGGCCTGCACGGCGCGGTACTACGAAGACCTCGGCTATCCGGGGCACAAGAACTGCTCGGACAATATGAACAAGGACCTCGCACGGTTCGATATCCGCCCGCGCGGCGGCTGGCCTGCGATCAATTTCTTCTTCAACACGATGCTGGACGACACCAACGCCATCGGCATGGATGACCCGTGGTCGCGGCCCGGCGACTACGTCCTGCTGCGCGCCCTGACCGATCTGGTCTGTGTCAGCACCGGTTGCCCCTGCGACGTCGATCCGGCCAACGGCTGGAACCCGACCGACATTCAGGTTCGGACCTATAAGGCGGGCGAAGATTTCAAACGCTCGATTGCCTACAGAAAATCTGCGGAGGCGGATGTGGAAGACACCAAACAAACCGGGTTTCACAATTGCTTTGCCCGGCACACCCGCGATTTCGTGGAATACAACGGCTTTTGGTTGGCCAACCAGATGACCAACCATGGTGCGATTGCCGAATACTGGGCCTGCCGCGAAAAGGCGGCGGTGATGGATCTGTCGCCGCTGCGCAAGTACGAGGTTACCGGCCCGGACGCCGAGCTGCTGATGCAGACCTGCGTGACCCGCGACATGAAGAAGCTGAGCGTCGGGCAGGTCGTCTATACCGCCATGTGTTATGACCACGGCGGCATGATCGACGACGGCACGGTGTACCGTCTGGGCGAGATGAATTTCCGCTGGATCGGCGGCAATGACACCAGCGGGCTGTGGCTGCGCGAACAGGCTCAGAAACTGGGGCTGAACGCCTGGGTTCGATCCTCGACCGATCAGATGCACAACATCGCCGTTCAGGGGCCGCTCAGCCGCGAAATCCTCAGCCAGATATTCTGGACTGCGCCACAGCAGCCAACGATTGACGAATTGCCATGGTTCCGCCTGACCATCGCGCGGATCGGTGACGTGCACGGCACGGCAGTGGTCATCAGCCGGACGGGGTATTCGGGTGAGCTGGGGTATGAGATCTTCTGCCATCCCCGCGATGCTGAAGAAATTTTCGATGCCGTCTGGAAGGTCGGCGAACCGATGGGCATGGTCCCGCTGGGGCTGGCTGCGCTGGACATGCTGCGGATCGAGGGCGGGTTGATCTTCGCGGGCAGCGAGTTTGATGACCAGACCGACCCGATGGAGGCCGGGATCGGGTTTACCGTGCCACTGAAGTCGAAAACGGATGATTTCATCGGGCGTGAGGCTCTGGTCGAACGCAAGGCCCATCCGCATCGCAAGCTGGTCGGGCTGGATATTGAGGGTGGGCTGGTTCCGTCCCCCGGCGACTGCGTACGCATCGGCAAGGCGCAAGTCGGTGAAGTGACGAGCGCGATGAAATCCCCGATCCTGGGGAAGGTGATCGCGCTGGCGCGGGTGGATGTGAAGCATTCGGAAATCGGTAGCGCCACCGAGGTTGGCCAGTTGGACGGCCAGCAAAAGCGCCTGAAGGCCACGGTTTGCCCTTTCCCGCATTTCGATCCGACGAAAGAGCGTGTGAAGGGGAACTACGGCTGACACACGCCTGATGCGGTGGTCGTGGGGGCATGTTGACGGATTTATTCCTCCGTCCGAATACAAGCCCGAAAGACGCCGCGCGCGGACCCGCAGATGGCCCGACGCCCAGCCTGCATTGGATTAAGCCAATCTCTGCCACATGGGAAAAAGTCTTTCCCGCCCGTGCATTTCCCGACCTGGCCCCCATTGCATTTTTCGCCGCCGCGCGCCAAGTCAGAATCACACCTCTGAAGCGGAGCAGACCCATGCAGGACAAGCGCACTTTCTATATCAACGGGGCGTTTGTCCCACCCGCGAAACCAGCCGATCTTGAGGTCGTGAACCCGGCCACGGAACAGCCCTGCGCGGTGATCTCGAACGGGTCGCAGGCCGATACCGATGCGGCCGTCGCCGCCGCGCGCGCGGCCTATCCGGGATGGCGCGCAACGCCGTTGGAGGACCGGCTGGCAATGCTCGACCGGATTGTCGAAAATTACAGCGCTCGTGCGGACGAAATGGCCACCGCGATGCGGTTGGAGATGGGCGCACCAGTTGATTACGCCCTGTCTGCGCAATGGGACGCCGGTGACGGCGGCATGCGCGAGGCGATCCGCGCCGCACGCGCGTTCAAATTCGAACGCAAAACCTCGAACGACGATGTCTTCTATGAACCCATTGGCGTCGCAGCCCTGATCACGCCCTGGAACTGGCCGATGAGCCAGATCGTACTGAAGGTCATCCCGGCGCTGGCCGCTGGTTGCACGGTGATCCTGAAACCGTCCGAAGTGGCCCCGCTGTCAGGGCACCTGTTTGCCGAAATGATCCACGACGCGGGCGTCCCGGCGGGGGTGTTCAATCTGGTAAACGGCGACGGCCCCGGTGTCGGCGCGCAGCTTAGTGCGCATCCCGGTGTCGATATGGTCAGTTTCACCGGCTCGACCCGTGCCGGGGCGCTGATCTCGAAGGCCGCGGCGGACAGCTTCAAGCGGGTTTCGCTGGAACTGGGTGGCAAAGGCGCGAATGTGATTTTCGCCGATGCGGATGAGGATGCCGTCAAACGCGGCGTGCGCGAATGTTTCGGCAATGTCGGGCAATCCTGCAACGCGCCGACACGGATGCTGGTGCAGCGCCCGATCTATGACGCGGCGGTCGAAAAGGCGGCGGAAGTGGCCAAGGCGACGCGCGTCGACCGGTCCGACAAACCGGGTCGCCACCTTGGCCCGCTGGTCAGCCAGACGCAGTGGGACAGGGTGCAGGGCCTGATCCAGGCTGGCATCGACGAAGGCGCGCGGCTGGTCGCCGGTGGAATGGGGCGGCCTGAAGGTCTGAACAACGGCTATTACGTCCGCCCAACGGTTTTCGCCGATGTCTCCAACGACATGACCATCGCGCAAACGGAAATTTTCGGCCCCGTTCTGTCGATGATCCCGTTCGAGGATGAGGCCGAGGCGATCGAGATTGCCAATGATACCCCTTATGGTCTGACCAACTGTGTCCAGACCCAGGATTCGGCGCGCGCGCGCCGCATGGCCCATGCGTTGAACTCCGGCATGGTCGAGGTGAACGGCGCAGGCCTGGGCTATGACACGCCGTTCGGCGGCGTGAAGCATTCGGGCAATGCCCGCGAAGGCAGTGTCTGGGGAATGGAGGAATACCTGATCATCAAGGCAGTTGCCGGGTATCCCGACGACTAAGGGGCGCGAACACCGCGGCAAGGCGGCTTGGCAAATGCGCTGATTCATTGAACTCCGATGATTTTTTGCAACCGGTTGCAATGTGTGCAAACGCTCGCTAGGATCAATCGCGAACTGCCCGGAATATCGGGCCGAACCGATGGATCAGATGCTGCCATTTGCCTTAAATCACATGACCGCGCCGACATTGCGCTATGATTCTCTGGCGACCCTTGCAGGGCGTTGCGGATGCATCGGGGTTGAATTGCGCAATGATCTGGGCCGGGCCCTGTTTGACGGCGCCGATCCTGCGGATGTGCGCGAAACGCTTGAAGCTGCCGGGATACGCCTGCTGGCCCTGGCAGAGGTCAAGGCCTTCAACGACGGATCGCAGCGCGCGCTTGACGAAGCGGAGGCCCTGGCCGATATCGCCGTCGCCTGCGGGGCCGAGGCGATCAGCCTGATCCCGAGAAATGACGGGCAACGGACTGAAAGCGATCAGGTGCGCGCCGATCTGACAACCGCATTGGAAGCTTTGCGTCCGATCCTTCGTGCGCGTGGTCTGGTTGGATTGATCGAGCCCCTTGGCTTTGCCACATGTGGGCTGCGCCACAAGGCGGACGCCGTTGCCGCGATTGACGCGATGGATGCGGGCGACAGCTTCAAACTGATCCACGATACGTTCCACCACCACCTTGCCGGGGAAGGTGCGTTTTTCGCCGCTCATACCGGGCTGGTTCATGTTTCGGGCGTTACCGACCCGTCGCTGAAACCGGCGCAGATGTGCGACGCACACCGGGGCCATGTCGACGCGGACGATCAACTGGGCAATCTGGCGCAGATCAAGGCGCTGCAGGTCGCCGGTTACGCCGGTCCGATCTCGGTCGAGGCGTTTTCGCCCGAGGTCCACACCCTCACCGATCCGGCGGCTGCGCTGTCCGGGTCATTCAATTTCATCACGTCACACCTTTTGCGGAATGCTGCCTGAGGGGCGGCGCTGATGGATAAACCGCCCGGCGACGGGCATTCCGGCGGCTTTTACTCACGGGTGAGCCGGACACCCAACAGGGAGAGAAAGATGAAGAAATATCTTCTGGCAACGGGCCTGACCGCCCTTATGACGACTGGCGCGATGGCGCAGGAAATCGGCGCAACCTTTTCGCGGTTTGACGACAACTGGCTGACCGTTCTGCGCAATGGCATGGTTGACTATGCCGCCACGATTGATGGCCTGACCTACCAGCAGGAAGACGCCACCGACGATCTGGCCAAACAGATCGACCAGGTGAAGAACTTCGTGGCATCGGGCGTTGACGCGATCATCGTGAACATCGTCGACACCTCCGCCGGTGCTGCGATCACCGAAGCCGCCGGCTCGACCCCGCTGGTCTTTGTGAACCGTGAGCCTGACAACGTGAACGAACTGCCGCCGACGCAAGCCTTCGTGGCGTCCAACGAAATCGAATCCGGCACGCTGTCGGCATTCGAGGTCTGCAAGAACCTGCGCGCTGCAGGAAAAGGGGGCGGCGCACGTGGCTATCTGATGAACGGTCAGCTGTCCAACCAGGCGGCTGTGCAGCGGTCCAAGGACGTGCATGACGTGATCGGCATGGACATGTGTAACTTCATGACCATCATCGACGAGCAGACGGCAAACTGGTCGCGCGACGAAGCCCAGGACCTGATGACCAACTGGATGTCCTCGGGTGAGCCCTTCGACTTCGTTCTGGCCAACAACGACGAAATGGCGATTGGTGCCATTCAGGCGATGAAGGCTGCGGGCATGGACATGGCCGACGTGCAGGTTGGTGGTGTCGACGCATCCCAGGACGCACTGGTTGTGATGGCCGCTGGCGACTATGACGTCACCGTGTTCCAGGACTCGGTCGGTCAAGGCACCGGTTCCATCGACGCCGCACTGAAGCTGGCCGCGGGCGAGAAGGTGGACCAGAAGGTCTATATCCCGTTCAAGCTGGTCACCCCGGCGAACATGGATGAGTTCCTAGACGCGAACTAAGCTGTTAGGCTTAATGTAACAGGGGGTGTCGCCACAGTGGCGGCACCCTGCCTTTAACAGGCGGGGGAAATGAGAATGGCGGATACCAGCCATGGCACCGGTGGCCTCACTTTTGACAAATCCAAAAGGACTTGGCCGAACGAGCTGAACATCGCGCTCGCGCTGGTCATCATCATCGTAATATTCGAAGTTCTCGGGCAGGTTCTGCCGTATATGAACGGGCAGAGTTTTCTGTTCGATACCAAGGATCGCTTTGACGGCGCGCTGGGGTTGTTCAACGTGGCGCGATTGCAGATCATCATTCTGCAGGTTGCGATCATTGGGATCATCGCTCTGGGTGTGACGCAGGTGATCATCACCGCGGGAATTGACCTGAGTTCCGGGCCACTTGTGGCCGCGACAGCAATGATCGCGATGAGTTTCGGACAGACCGAGCTGGTGAACGGCAACCCCAACCCCAAGGCCCTTTTTGGCGTCTGGGCAATGGATCTACCGGTGATCATACCGGTCGTCATTGGCCTGGCCTTTGGCGCGTGTATCGGCGCGATCAATGGCTTTTCCATCGCGTACCTGCGCATTCCGCCGTTCATTGCGACCCTGGGCATGTTCCTGATCTGCCGGGGCATCGCGCTGTGGTGGTCAGGCGGCAACCCGGTGTCGTTCCCGACCGAGTCCTACAAGGCTCTGGGTTCGGGCATGATGCCGGTGGTCTGGTTCCTGGGTCTCGCCGCAATTTTCCACGTGATCCTGCGCTATACGGTCTATGGCAAACACACATATGCCATCGGGTCGAACGAAGAAGCGGCGCGGATGTCGGGCATCAACGTCAAACGTCACAAGGTCATGGTCTACATGATCGCCTCGATGCTGGCGGCGTTTGCGGGCGTCGTGCTTAGCGCGAAATCATCGACCGCGCAGGCAGGCATGGGCGAGTTCTACGAGCTGTTCGCGATTGCCATGGCGGTGATCGGAGGGATCAGCCTGACCGGTGGGCGCGGCTCGATCATCGGCACCGTTCTGGGCGCGATGGTTCTTGGGTTCATCCGCTCGGGCTTTACCTACATCAAGCTGGACGGATCCTATCAGCTGATGGCCATGGGTGGCATCATCATCGCGGCGGTGATCCTGGATCAATACCGACAGCGAAACCGGGCTTAGGAGGCTGAGATGAGCAGTGACATTGTCCTGAAGACCGAGAACCTGACCAAACACTACGGTGGGGTTCATGCGCTGGTGGATGCCAACTTTGAGATAAAAACGGGTGAGCATGTCGCCATCATGGGCGACAACGGGGCGGGCAAATCCACCTTTGTGCGCCAGATCACCGGCGTCGAACAACGCACCAGCGGCAAAGTGTCCCTTTATGGAGATGAGGTTAACTTCGCCGGACCGCTGGACGCACGTGAGGCGGGCATCGAAACCGTGTTCCAGACACTGGCGCTGGCCGATGATCTGGACGTTCCCGACAACCTGTTTCTGGGGCGCGAGAAGACCAAGTTCAACTGGCTGGGTCCGTTTCGCTTCCTCGACTACAAAGGCATGCGGCAGGCAACCATGGACGGTTTGGAGAAGACCGGGGTGAAAATCCCGAACATCCGCAACTCGATCCGCAACATGTCGGGTGGACAGCGCCAATGCGTGGCCATCGCGCGCACCGCGACATTCCACTCGCGCCTGACGATCATGGATGAACCGACGGCGGCACTCGGCGTGCAGGAAACCGCGCAGGTTGAAAACATCATCAAGACGCTGAAAGACGCAGGTGAGCCGTTGATTCTGGTGAGCCATAATATGCGCCAGGTGATGGACCTGGTGGATCGGATCGTGGTGTTCCGGCGCGGTCGGATCGTTGCGAACCTTCGCAAAGAAGAAACCGACGGTCAGGACATCGTCGCCTATATCACGGGCGCAAAAACCGGGGCCGAATTCGAAGGCGCCGCGTGAGCGACGCGCCACATGCCAATACAACGGCGCTGATCACCGGGGCCGGGCAGGGGCTTGGCCTTGCGATTGCCAATACGCTGGTGGCGCAGGGGTGTCAGCGATTGGTGCTTGTCGATCGGAACACCGAAACCGGCACGGCCGCCGCGCAATCGCTGTCGTCAGAAACGGTGACCGCGCATTTTGTCGCCTGCGACATGGGCGATCTGGGCGCGGTGGATACCCTGATGGAGCGTGCTGAAGATCTGGTCGGCCCGATCAACGCGCTGGTCAACTGCGCCGGGATCACCGACCGGGGATCGATACTCAGCACGTCGCCTGCCCTTTGGGATGCGATTTTTGCCGTCAACGCCAAAGCGCCGTTCTTTCTGCTGCAATCCTTCGCGCAGCGGCTTATCGCACGGGATCAGCCCGGCGGAGCGGTGAACATCCAGTCGATCATCTCCCATGGTGGCGTGCCGGATCTTGCCCCCTATGGGGCCTCGAAGGCGGCGCTGTCCTACATCACCAAGAACGCCGCCCATACGCTTGCGCCGCACCGAATCCGTGTGAACGGGATCAATGTCGGGTGGATGGACACCCCGGGCGAGGATACGGTGCAAAAGAAGTACCATGGGCGCGAAGATGGCTGGCTGGAAAAAGCCGAGGCGAACATGCCTTTCGGAATGCTGCTCAAGCCTGAACATGTGGCAGCACAGGTCGCACTGTGCCTCAGCCCGCAAAGCGGAGTTGTCACCGGTTCGATCATCGACTTTGACCAACAGGTGATCGGCATATACCCGGACACGGACAAGAACTGAGGGATACTGGATGACTGTAAATTTCGGAGTGCTGGGCGCAGGACGGATCGGGCAGGTTCATGGGACGGCCATCGCGGCCGTTCCCGGTGCGCGCCTGACGGCAATTGCGGATCCGGTCGATGCGGCCGCTCAGGCGGTGCGCGACGCACATGGCTGCGACATCCGCACCATCGACCAGATTGCCGCCTCGGACGACATCGACGCCGTGGTGATTTGCACACCCACAGACACGCATGCCGATCTGATCGAACAATTCGCCCGCGCCGGCAAGGCGATCTTCTGCGAAAAACCGGTGGACCTAAGCCTCGCCCGCGTCCGCGACTGCCTGAACGTGGTCGACGACACCGGCGCCTTCTTGATGGTCGGTTTCCAGCGCCGGTTCGAACCGGATTTCAACGTTTTGAAAGCCGCGATTGACGACGGCAAGATCGGCGCGGTCGAGATGGTCACCCTGACCAGCCGCGATCCGTCGCCGCCGCCCTATGACTACATCAAGCGCTGTGGCGGCATTTTCCGCGACATGACGATCCACGATTTCGACGTCGCACGCTGGCTGCTTGGGGAAGAGGTTGAAACCGTGATCGCCGCCGCCTCGGTCCTGACGGATCCGGAGATCGGGCGCTTGGGCGATTTCGACAGTGTCAACGCGATCCTACGCACCGCCAGCGGCAAACAGGCGACGATCAACAATTCGCGCCGCGCAACCTATGGCTATGATCAGCGGATCGAGGTGCACGGCTCCAAAGGTGCCGTCAGCGCGCTGAACCACCCCGAGGCGCGGGTGCAGTTCGCCGGGCCGGATGGCTATACGGTGCCGCCGAACCAGCATTTCTTCATCACCCGCTACGCCGGTGCCTATGCCGCCGAGATTGCGGCCTTTGTCGATGCAGTCTCCAATGGCAAACCATCGCCAGTAACAGGGCACGACGGGCTGATGGCGCTGGCGCTTGCGGATGCGGCGGTCTTGTCCGTCGCCGAAGGCCGCGCCGTGGCCGTGGCGGATATTCTGGCATGAACCTGTTCGACCTGCATCACCCGTTCTTCGCGCCGATGTGGCGTCGGGTTGTCGTGGTGCTGTTTTGCGCGGGCTGGTCGCTGTTCGAAGTGGTCACGGGGCAGTATTTCTGGGCCTGCGTCTTCGCAGGAATGGGCGCGCTGGCGGCCTGGCAGTTTTACGTCCGTCCGCCAGACCATTGGAACGGGCCACCGGGACAGGATTGAGGGCGAGGGGCTATTTGTGCTTTGGGGCAGTTGCTGAGGCTCGGATGCGCCATGCCCGACCTGGGGCTGAGGTTCGGATTGGTGCTGCCGAGTTTTGAACCTCATCCAAATAATCTACAATAATGGCCCAAGCCGAGTGCCGATCATAAACAGGGCGTGCGCCGGACCGGCGGGCTGGCGCAGCGCCGGTGATGAGGCATGATTTATGGGGCGGTGTTAGCCGTCAACTCAGATCGAAATGGTCACCTCGAACCGACGCCAGACCGGTGGGGCCGGTCCGGCGTGCGCCCTGCGCCTGCGGCGCGCACCGGGCGCAGCGAATTCCTACTGCGATTCAGATATTCAGGTTGGCGTTTTTTTGGAGTATCCTCCATCAGGCCAGACACTTTTACTGTTGCACGATGCCCTCCCGCGGGGGCGCACGGGCATAGCGCATCCGCGCCGAGTGCCACAGTTTTGCAAATGGATCGTGCGAGTTCTTGGGTCTCTAAGATTGGTCGATGAGGGTCGGCCTCAGGACACAATTAATCCGTCCCGGTTCGTTCAACCGGCCTCTGCAACATCCCTCACCGCCGCAACCACAATCCCTAACGCCCGGTCCAGATCGTCCTGTGCAATCGTCAGCGGCGGTGACAATGTCAGCACGCAGCTTTGTGAGATTTTGAAGCTGAGGCCCGCATCCAGGCACCGGTAATAGATCGCCTCGGCCAGGTCATTGCCTTGTGTTTTTGCGGCGCGATCCTGCACAATTTCGATGCCGAACATCAGCCCGCGACCCCGGATATCCCCGACAATTGCGGAATCCGCCAGATTGTCACGCAACCGGCTGATCGCGTGGTCGCCAAGGTTGGCCGCGCGTTCGACCAAGCCCTCATCCTCGATAATCTCAAGCGTTGTCAGGGCGGCGCGGGCGGTCACCGGGTTCTTTTCGTGGGTGTAATGACCAATGGCAAAGCCACCGCAGACGTCCAGATCCGCCCGAGCGACGACTGCTGCAATGGGCAGAATGCCGCCGCCAAGGGCTTTGCCCAGCGTCACGATATCAGGCACCACCTCATCATGTTCAAACGCGAACATCCGGCCTGTTTTGCCCAGACCGGTCGGAATTTCGTCCATGATCAGCAAAGCACCGTGCCGGTTGCAGGCGGCGCGGACCTGCGCCCAGAAGCCGGGCGGCGGCACATTGGGAACGGCGCGCATCGGTTCGGCGATCACGGCGGCGATGTCACCTTCGCGTTCCAGCACGAAGTCGACCATATTGGCGCAGGCCAACCCGCAGACGTCCGGCCCGGCATGGCCATAAGGGCAGCGATAACAGGCGAAGGGGGCGACATGTTCGGCCCCCGGCAGCAGTGGCCCGGCGATATGCGATCGGAAAGTCGCTTCGCCGCCAACGCTGGCCGCACCGAACCCTGCCCCGTGGAACGCATCCCAGAAGCTGAGCGTTTTGAACCGGCCCGTCGCCGCGCGGGCGATTTTCAGCGCCACTTCGTTTGCGTCCGACCCGCCGGTGGTGAACAGCACCTTGGACAGATCGCCGGGGCTGATCGCGGCCAGCTTTTCGGCCAGTTCCACCGCCGGTTCATTGGTAAACCGGCGCGGCGCGAAAGGCAGGGTGTCCAGCTGATCCTTGATTGCGGCGATCAGTCTGGGGTGGCCATAGCCGATGTGATGGACCGAATTGCCGTGGAAATCCATGAACCGGTTGCCGTCCAGATCCTCGATCCAGATCCCCTCGGCCCTGGCGATGGTGGCAGCACATGGGGTGGACAGGGATTGATGCAGAAAGGCGTCCGAGTCCCGCTGCAACAGCGGTTTGGACCGCGGACCAGTGGCGCGCGAAGACCAGTCGGCGCGGGCTGCCGAGGTATTGGATTCGCCTTCAGTGTGGGTCAGGGGCATGGCCGGTCTTTCATGAGTGTTGCGCCTGATCAGACCCGCAGTTGCAGCCGAACGCAACCACGCAACCCGCTCAGGTCAAGGCCGCGCCACTGGAGGCATCAAACAGATGCAGGTTCGCCGGATCAGCGCAAAGCGTCACATCCGCGCCAACCTTGGGCGGCGTACGGCCATCGGCTTTGGCGATGATCTCACACTCAGGCGTTTCCACGTAGATCAGCGTTTCCGGCCCCAGCGGTTCACGCACGGCGACCCGGCCTTTGATCAGCGGCGTGCCGCCATCCAAAGTCAGATCATCGGGACGGACACCAAGGATAACCTCGCCCGCGCGGGCGGACATCGGGACACTCTGCCCGGTCTTCAGCGCGACTGACGACCCGTCGCTGGATCCGGCCAGCATGTTCATTGAGGGCGCGCCGATGAAGCGCGCCACGAAGGTGTTTGCCGGCTTGTGATAAACCTCATCCGGGGTGCCAACCTGTTGGATGTGGCCGTCTTTCATGATCACGATCCGGTCGGCCATGGTCATGGCTTCGACCTGATCGTGGGTGACGAAAATGATCGTGTTGCCAACCCGGTGGTGCAGCTTCTTGATCTCGAGCCGCATCTGGGTGCGGAGCTGCGCGTCGAGGTTCGATAGCGGTTCATCAAACAAGAACACCGCCGGATCGCGCACCATGGCGCGGCCAATCGCGACCCGCTGACGCTGACCGCCGGACAGTTGGCTGGGCTTGCGTTCCAGCAGCTCCGTCATGTCGAGGATCTCGGCAACCTCCAACAGCCGCTTTTCCTTGGCAGGTTTGCTCATCTTCGCGGTGCGCAACCCGAAGGCGATGTTTTTCTTGACGCTCATATGCGGGTAGATGGCGTAGTTCTGGAACACCATCGCGATGTTGCGTTCTTTGGGCTCCAGATTGTTGACCACCCGGTCGCCGATTTCGATGTCGCCGGCGGTTGCCTCTTCCAGGCCCGCGATCAGGCGCAGGGTGGTGGACTTGCCGCAGCCCGAGGGGCCGACGAAGACGACGAATTCGCCATCCGCCACGTCCAGATTGATGCCGTGCAGCACCTCGGTGCGGTCGAAGGTTTTGACGAGGTTGCGAAGGGCGAGGGTGGCCAAGATCAGGACTCCTGCAAGGCGGCGAAGGCGGTGGTGAGGGTGGTTTCGGCGGCCCTGATCCGGGCCGCGCGGTCAGATTGCGTTGTGCCAAGCGCGGCAAGGTCAGCCGCCATATCGTCCAGCGCGGCATCCATCGGCGCCGGTGCCGGGCCGCCGGGGCGGGTTCGGATGGCGACGAAGTTTTCGGCCGAAACGGCAGTGGCGAAAGCGGCTTGGTCAAGACTTGTTGCGCACCCGGTTGCGTCCTGGAACGCGGCGGCGAAAGCGGCGTAGCCGCTAGCCAGTGGCGCACGATCTGCGATAACGGCGCGCGCGGTTGCGGCGGCAATCTCATGCGCCTGACGAAAGCTGAGGTCTTCGCGATGCACCAGCGTATCGGCCAATTCGGTGACGGTGACGCAAGCCGCATCCAAATTCGCCGCCACCCGGTCCGCGTTGATCCGGCAGGCCGGGATTAACGCGTTGAACAACGCCAACACTTTGTGGCCCGAAGCAAAAGCCTCATAACCGCTGACCTGCACCGCGCCTTCGCTGTCGTTCATGTCGGTGAACGGCGTGTTGTGCATGGTCGTAATCACCGTTTCACACCGCCCCATTGTGGTACTGGCCAGATGGCGCAGGTGTTCAATCGGCACCGGGTTGCGTTTCTGCGGCATGATCGAGCTGATCTGGACCAGGCTGTTTGGGACGTAAAGCTGCCCAACCTCAAACGCCGTCCAGAATTGCAGATCCTGCACCACGCGGCCCAGATGCAGCATCATCAGGCGGATCGCCGAGTAGAGGCCGGTGACATAATCGACGCCAGCGATGGACCCGTAGGAATTGCGTGTCGGGGCGGCGAAGCCCAGCAGGTTGGCGACTTGCTGGCGGTCAATCGGGAAACCACTGGTGGTGATCGCTGCGGACCCCATCGGGCAGGCATCCAGCGCGTCACGGGCCGCCGACAGACGCGCGATGTCGCGCAACAGGACATCTGCGACAGCGGCGAGGTAGTGGCCGAAGGTGCTCGGCTGGGCAGGCTGGCCATGGGTGTAGGCGACGATCAGGGTGTCGCGTTCCCGCCGGGCGGTTGCGATCAGCGTGTCGGCAAGGGTGGAGGCGGCATTCAGGAAGGCGTCTGCCTTATTGCGCAGCACCAGCTTGAAGACAGTGTGGTCCATGTCATTGCGCGACCGCGCCGTGTGCAGCGCGCCCGCCACATCTGCGCCCAGGCGCTGGATCAATTCGTGTTCGACGAAAAAGAAGTAATCTTCATGCTCACCGGTGTAATCCTGCTGCGCAATGTCGGTGTTTGCGTCGATATCGCTGAGGGCGATGGCGATCGCTGCGCCAGTCTCGCGCGGCAGAATTCCGGTGTCCACCAGCATCACCAGATGCGCCTGATTGATCGCCCGCACCGGCGCGACAAAATGAGTTTTCGCATCTTCAAACAGCGGGGCGAGGACTGTGTCGCGGTAGGTCGCGTCGGGGAAGTTGCTAGTGTCGATCATGTGAGTGTCGTTTCGGTGAGTGCGGCAAGGCTGGAGGGGCCAGCCCCTCCAGACCTCCCCGGAGTATTTTTGGCGAAAAGACGGGCGGAGGGCGTCATCCTTTCAGCCCTGCCATGACGACGCCGCGAATGATGAAGCGCTGGAAGATCAGGAAGACGATCAGGGTCGGCAGGGTCGAGATGGCGGCCCCGGTCATAATCAGCTCCCATGCGACATCGGCTTCGTCCCCGAAGCCGGACAGGCCGACGGGCAGGGTATACATCTCGACCGAGTTGGTGACGATCAGCGGCCAGATGAAGGCGGTCCAGTTGCCCAGGAACACGAAGATTGCCAGTGCGGCGAGTGCTGGTTTGACCAGCGGCATGGCGACGGTCCACCAGATTTGCAACTCGTTCAACCCGTCGATGCGGGCAGCTTCGATAAAGTCATCGGGTACGGTTTCGAAAAACTGTTTCATCAGGAAGGTGCCGAAGGCGGTCATCATGCCGGGGAACATGATGCCCCAATAGCTGTCGAGCCAGCCGAATTGCTGGCTCATCAGATACCAGGGGATCACCAGCATCTCGGTGGGAATCATCAGGGTCGACAGGATCGCGATGAAGATGATGTAGCGGCCCGGGAATTTGAATTTGCATAGGGTATATCCGACCAGACTGTCGAACAGCACATTGCTGATCGTGGTGGCGACGGCGATGATCAGCGAGTTTGTGATCCAGCCCAGGAACCGCCCGTCGGCCAGAACGAAGGTATAGTTCTCGATCGTCGGCTCATCCGGGATCAGGTTGACGTTATAAACCTCATGCGGCCATTTCAGCGAGGTCGACAGCATATAGGCAATCGGCATCACCATCAGCACGCCGCCGCCGAACAGCAGCAGCCAGCGGATGATCTGGCCCATGTTGGCGGGTTTGCGCGGGGCTTTGGTGGTCAGCAGCGCCTCGGAGGATGCGCGGATTTCGGTGACGGCCATGGCTCAGGTCACCCGCAGAATGCGCAGTTGCAGCAGGCTGACGATCAGCAGGATCAGGAACAGCACCACGGTTTGTGCGGCGGCATAGCCCATGTCAAAGCCGGTGAAGGCGGTGTCATAGATCATCAGCACCAGCGGTTTCGTCGCATTCAGCGGGCCGCCGGGGTTGTTGGTGGTCATGTTGAAGACGTGGTCGAAGATGCGCAGGAACCCGATGGAGCTGAACACCACGATAAACACGATGGTGGATTTCAGCAGGGGAATCGTAATCTCCCAAAGGATCGTCCACCAGCCGACGCCGTCGATGCGCGCCGCCTCGTAATAGCTTTTCGGGATCGCGCGCAGCCCGGCCATGAAGATGATCACCTGGAACCCAAGACCCGCCCAGACGGCGGGGGCGAGGACGGCAGGCAGCGCATTGGTGGTGGAATTCAGGAACTCGATCTGCGGAATGCCAAAGCTGGCCAGGAAGTTGTTGAACAACCCGATGGGCACCGGCTGATAGAACCAGCGCCAGACCCATGCCATGGCCACGGCTGAGGTCATGAACGGCAGGAAGTAAAGCATCCTGAGGAAGCCGTGCATGAAGCGCAGCTGATCCAGGTGGTAGGCGATGATGAATGAAATCACGAGGCTGATGGGCGTGCCCAGCAGCAGGTAAACGAAGGTGTTCTTGAAGACCTTCCAGAACACTGGATCATTCCACAGCTTGGCGTAATTCTCCAGCCCCGCCCAGGTGGGATCCCGCAGCAGGTTCCAGTTCTGGAAACTGATCAGGATCGCGTTTGCGGTCGGGTAAAACCGGATCACCACATAGAACACCACCGGCAGGGCAAGGAAGGCCCAGGCCCAGGCGATGTGTTTCTGCCGGATTGTCAGGTTGCGGTAGAGGTTCACGCGGTATCCCCGTCAGATGTGGCTGGCCCCGGCGCGATACCGGGGCCAGCCAGTGTGCTTAATCCGCGTAATATTCGTCAAGCAGGGCCTGCTCGGCCTCGGCGGCGGCGGCAAGGCTGTCTGCCAGCGGCTGCTCTTCGATATCCGTGCGGGCGACCATGTCCACCAGAATCTGGCGCTGACCGCTTTCGTTGGCGAATTTCGTGGTGTTGGCATAGGCCAGACCACGGATGAACGGGCCAAATGTCTCGTCATTGGCATTGGCGTCCGTCATGCCGACGGACGGCTTCGCGGGAAGCTCTCCGACAACGTCCAGCCAGATCTGCATCGCCTCGTCCGAGGTGATATAGGCCATGAACTTGAGCGCAGCGTCGTATTTTTCACCCTCGGCTTTGGTGGTCACGGCGTTCACCCAGTAGGAGGAATAGTTCGAGCGCGTGCCATCCGGACCAGCGGGAAGCTCTGCCACGCCCCACTCAAGACCACGGATGTCAGCCAGCGATCCGATGCGGAACGAGCCATCGATGTGAAAGCCTGCGCGCCCGGCTTTGAAAGCCGCCTGTGGTTGGTCCATGAAACCCGACGCGGTGACGCCATGCTTCTTTTCCAAATCGGTATAGAACTCCAACGCCTTAATGCCGGCGTCAGTATTGTAATTTACGGTCTGATAGTCGTCCTGATAGGGATCGCCGCCGAACTGGCGCACCAGCACCTCGCGCCACCAATGGTGATCCTGCGCCGTCATTCCGGTGGTGATGCCGACCTGGGTGATATTGCCTGCCCCGTCGCGCTTGGTCATCGCGGCGGCCATCTCGACCAGTTCATCCAGGTTGGCGGGCGGATTTTCCAGCCCGGCTTCTTCCATCAGACGTTTGTTGTAGAATAGCGCCAGCGAGCGCACGGCCGTCGGCAACGCCCAGTAGTTGTCGCCATCCTTCATCGCCTGAACCATCGGAAAGAAATTCGCGTCGATCTCGCTGGCCGGGAATGTGTCTGCGGGCAGGGGCTGGATCAACTCAGCCTCGACATAGTCATTCAGCCAACCATAGAACAATTGCACCACATCCGGGCCTTCGCCTGCCGGGATCGCCGCAGCGACCTTGGTACGATAATCGGCATAGGGAAAATGGTTCATCTTGACGGTGATATCCGGGTTCGCGGCCTGGAAGTTGTCAATCAGCGTTTCCATCGCAGTGACTCGGGCGTCAAAGAAATACTGCCAGTACTCAATCTCGACGGCATTCGCCGCACTTGCCGCAAGCGCGGCAATGCTGGTCGCGGTGGCAAGGGCAAGCCCCTTGATCTTGGTGAATGGCATAACGGCATCTCCTTGTTGAAAGTGTTCAAAACGGACCCGTCTGTTGCGGGTTCCGGCCTGAGTTCGGGTTAACTCAATTTAGTTGAGCTTTCAAGCGGATTGCGTTATCGCCGCTGCATGAATGACCGCAACACCCAGATGGTTGGCGCCAATGCGCTGCGTTCGCGCAATCACAATCGGCAGATGGTGCTGGGCCATATCCGACAATCCGGTCAGATGGGCCGGGCCGAGATTGCGCGCCTGTCGGGCCTCAGCACGCAGGCGGTTTCCAACATCATCTCGGATCTTCAGGGTGAAGGCTGGCTGAAAGAATGCGGGCGTCGATCGGTTGGGCGCGGCCAGCCGCCAATCCAGTATCGCATTGATCCTGAAGGTGGATATGCACTGGGTATCGAAGTGCGCCCGGATGCGGTATTTGCCGCATTGCTGGACCTTGAAGGTCGCGAGGTGTTTTCGGATCGCGCCGCGCTGGTATCATCAGACCCCGCATCGGTCCGCGCGCAGGTTCTGACGCTGTGCGAAACGGCTTGGGCCGCGCCCAGGGTTACGCGCGACAAAGTGCTGGGCGCTGGTGTCGTATTGCCGGGACCGTTCGGAACCGGGGCATCCGCGCGCGCCGGGTCCGAATTGCAGGACTGGCAGGGTATAGAACCGACGGAGTGGTTCTCGGACCTGCTGGACTTGCCGGTCGAGGTTGAAAACGATGCCAACGCGGCCGCCATTTCCGAAGGCCTGACAGGGGTGGCGACGGGGCTGGATACCTATGCGTTCATCTATTTCGGGGCCGGTCTGGGGCTTGGGCTGATCAGCGAAGGTCAGCGCCTATCGGGTGGATATGGCAACGCGGGCGAGGTTGGGCGCATTCCCGTCCAGACCGCGCAAGGCCCTTTGGCGCTGGAACAAGCGGTCAGCCGCCTGTCGGTTCAGCGCCATCTGGTCAAGGCGGGCCTGAAGGTAAGCGGAATGGAAGATATCGACGCGATCTTCCAGGCCCGGCATCCCGCGTTGATGGCATGGCTTGACAGGGCAGCGTCGCCCTTGTCGCAGGCTGTTGCGATGATCGAAAATCTGTTTGATCCGCAGACCATCGTTCTTGGCGGCGCGATGCCGGACCCGGTTCTGGATCACCTGATCGGGCAGGTGACGTTTCACCCCGACAGCGTCGCAGACCGTCCGCGCCGCGCGCGCCCGCGCCTGATGCGTGGCGGGTCAGGGCGGATGACGGCAACCCTGGGCGGCGCAGCCCTGGTCCTGAAGCAGGCGTTCACGCCGCGCATGACTGTCGTTCATTCCTGAGGGGGGCCCTCCATGCCGATTTCCGATCAGACCCGAATCGCCCGGCAGCGCGCGCGCGCCCGGATAACTGAGCTGTGGTTCGCGATGGCCCCGCTGCGCTCGGTCGTGAATTTCATGCAATCGGGGGCGCATCCGGATGATGAAACCACAGCAATGCTGGCTGCATTGGCGTTCCGCGACGGGCTGAACCTGTCCTATGCCTGTTCGACCCGGGGTGAGGGCGGGCAGAACGTGATCGGCACCGAAGCGGGTGCAGCGCTCGGCGCGCTCCGCACCCGAGAGATGGAGGCCGCTTGCGACATCCTTGGCATGCGGATGTACTGGCATTCGACCAGCCCGGAAGATCCGATCACCGACTTCGGATTCTCCAAAAGCGGTGACGAAACCCTGGAAAAATGGGGCCGCGACAGGGTTTTGGAGCGATTTGTTGCGATTGTGCGGACTGAGCGTCCGGACATTCTGTGTCCGACGTTCCTCGACGTGCCCGGCCAGCACGGCCACCACCGCGCGATGACCCAGGCAGCGCATCTGGTGATGCGTGCTGCCGCCGATCCGGGGTTCGCGGGCTGCGACCTGCCGGTCTGGCAGATCTCCAAACTCTATCTTCCGGCATGGTCCGGCGCCGGGCTGGCCTATGACGACGATCTGCCGCCGCCGCCTGAAACCCTGACCATCGCGGCCAGCGCAGGCGATCCGGTCAGCGGTTGGAGTTTTGAGGCGATCGGCCAACAATCGCGCGTCTGCCACCTGACCCAGGGCATGGGACGCTGGGTGCCGCCGGGCCCGGGCCGCGACTGGCCGCTGCATCTGGCCGAAAGCCATGTGAAGGGCCCCGATGCGCAACCAAGTGATGGGTTGCCGCAAACACTTAGCGATCTGGCTGAGTATTGTGGCGGCGGCGATGCCGCCACCGCGCTGCGGCAAGCGGACGGCGAGATTGCAAATATTTTCAACGCCTTCCCGGACGTCGCAGCGATCCATCAAGCGGCAGGCAGGGCGGCTGGCGCGCTGAGGATTGCTGCACAGGGCTGTCCCGGCAGCGCCCGAGATGCCGTGCTGCACCGCATCGCGCGCAAGCAGGACCAACTTGCACGGGTCATCCTTCTGTCATCGTCGCAACAGGCTGCGGCGATCCTGTCCCAGGATTGGTTGCATCCTGGCGCGCAGTGCGAGGTTTCTTTCGAGGCCACGTCCGAAGTCACAACCGCATTGGATTTGCCACAGGGCTGGTCCCTGTCGGGCACCACGGTAACACTGTCCGAAACCGCCGCGTTGAGCGATCCTTACCCGGCCGCTTATGATCCGCTGAACCCGGATGCGCCTTGCCTGCTGGTGACGCATGACACCGCAGGGGGCGGCGTGATCTCGCGCCTGCCGCTTGAGGTGACGCCGGTTGTTCTGCCCGCACCAACGGCCACACTCGACCCGCCGCGCGCCCTGATGATCAAAGGGCAGGCGCTGGACATCGCCCTGCGCGATGTGCGCCCGGTCGACGCTTTGGCCACACTCGATGCGCCAGAAGAATTGCCGGCCGCCGCGCGGGGGGGCGGATTCCGCATTACTGCGCCCAAAGACTGCGCCGGGCGGTTCAATCTGTCATTGCGTCTGAACGGGCAGGCGGCACAGACGGTCACCCGGATCGAAAAATCCCATACTGAACCCACCGCCATCGCGACACCTGCTGTCCTGACTGTTCAGGTTCTGGATTGCGCGGTTCCCCCGGTGCGGGTCGGATACGTCGGCGGTGGCAATGACCGGGTGGATCACTGGCTGGAGGCGATGGGGGCGGATGTAAGAGCGCTCAGCAACTCTGATCTGGCCGAGGGCGCGTTGGCGGACCTCGACACCCTGGTCGTCGGCATCTTCGCCCTGCGGACCCGACCTGCGCTGCGTGCGATCTGGGATGGGGTGAAGGACTGGGTCCGCGAAGGCGGCACGCTGGTGACGCTGTATCACCGCCCATGGGATGACTGGGACGCCACGAATACGGGCCTTGCGCCGCTGGAGATCGGCCAGCCAAGCCTGCGCTGGCGGGTGACGGATCAGGCGGCGGCTGTCACCCATCTGGCCCCGGATCACCCGATCCTGACCGGCCCGAACCCCATCGGCCCCGAGGATTGGGCAGGCTGGGTCAAGGAACGTGGCCTTTATTTCGCGAAGAGTTGGGACCATGCGTATCAACCGTTGCTGAGCATGGCCGACCCCGACGAACAGCCCCTTCTGGGTGCGCTTCTTGCCGGGGATTTCGGCAAAGGACGGCACATCCACTCCTCTCTGATCCTGCATCATCAGATGGAGCATCTGGTGCCCGGTGCTTTCCGCCTTATGGCCAATATGATCGCGCGACGCTGAGGGCGGGGCCTCGGGATGTAAAATCCCTCGGGCCGTGGCCGCGGGCGGTGGCTGGGGGGCCAGCCCCCCAGACCCCCCGGGACATTTTTGACGAGAAGATCTGAGGGGGATTGGTCCGTCCGTGTGACTATGCGGTGAAGGTCTTTGCGTAGGCGTCGCGCAGGCGGTTTTTCTGCACTTTTCCCATCGTGTTGCGCGGCAGGGCGTCGACGGTGAATATATGTCGGGGCCGTTTGAAGCGCGCCAGGCTTTCGGCAAGGGCGGCTGAGATTGCCTGCGGGTCCGGTTCAGCCTCCGGTTCTGGTACGACGACGGCGACGACGGCTTCGCCCAGATCGGGGTGTGGCACGCCGATGACGGCGCTTTCCTGCACGCCGGGCAGGGCGTCCAGCGCCAGTTCAACCTCTTTCGGATAGATGTTGAAGCCGCCCGAGATGATCAGATCTTTGTTGCGCCCGACGATCTGCACATAGCCATCCGTGTCGACCCGGGCGAGGTCTCCGGTGATGAAGAAGCCGTCGGGGCGCAGTTCGGCGGCGGTTTTGTCGGGCATCTGCCAATAGCCCTTGAAAACATTGGGGCCGCGGACCTCCAGCATCCCAATCTCTCCGGTTGGCAGGGGGGCGCCTTGGTCGTCGCAGACCTTGACCTCGACCCCCGGCAGGGGTTGGCCGACCGTTCCCGGGCGGCGGTTGCCGGTGTAGGGGTTGGAGGTTGTCATATTGGTTTCGGTCATCCCGTAGCGTTCCAGGATGCGGTGGCCGGTCCGGGCCTCGAAAGCCGTGTGCGTGTCAGCCAGAAGCGGCGCGCTGCCCGAGACGAACAGGCGCATATGGGCGGTGGATGCTTGCGTCAGGCGGGTGTCGTCCAGTAGGCGGGTGTAGAAGGTCGGAACGCCCATCATCGCCGTGGCCCGGGGCAGGGTGGCGACCACCGCGTCGGTGTCGAACCTCGGCAGGAAGATCATCGGCCCGCCGGCCAGCAGCATCACGTTGGTGGCCACGAACAGCCCGTGGGTGTGGAAGATCGGCAGCGCGTGCAGCAGGCAGTCGTCTGCGGTGAACTGCCAGAGATCGGTCAGCACTTTGGCATTCGACAACAGATTGGTCTGGGTCAGCATGGCCCCTTTGGACCGCCCCGTGGTGCCGGAGGTATAGAGCAGCGCCGCCAGATCATCGGGCGCACGCGCTGCGGTTTCGAAAGTTCCGGGCTGCGTATCTGCGGCATCAGCGAAACTGCCGCCTCCGTCGGCATCCAGCGTTAACGTTGGCGCACCGGCTTTGGACAGCGCAGCCTGCTCTGCCGGATCGCAGATCAGCAGTTTGGCGCCAGAATCGTCGACGAAATAGGCGACCTCGGCCGCGGTATAGGCCGGGTTCAGCGGCAGGAAGGCAACGCCCGCCTGTACGCAAGCCGCATAGAGCGCCAGCGCCTGAGGCGATTTTGCGACCTGTACCGCCAGTCGGTCGCCGGGGGCCAAGCCGTGCGCGCGCAGGGCGTTGGCATATTTCGCAGCCAACGTCAGAAAGCGGGCATGCGTCCAGGTTGTGCTGTCAGGCAGGTGTAGGAACGGTGTCCCGGCACCCAGATGAGGGGCAAAGAGGGCATCGTAAAGCGGATTGGACAAGGGGGGCAGGCCTTTCGGTCGTCGTCGGTGTGTCAGGGATGCGGGGGAACGGCAAAAACTGCAAGGTGGGTTTTGGCTGGGCGGCGGACGTTGGTGATCTAGCGACAAGCCGGGCGAGCGCCTGACCGGGGGTAGGCGATGCTACGCTGTTGTGAGGCAATTTATAGTTCAGCGTTAACTCTAAGATACGAAGGTTCTGGCACCCATCGAAATCGCCTGCCCGCGGGACGGTCAGGCGATCGCCCGGCGCCCTTGCGGGCTTGAATCCGGGCGAATTGATGCGCTTTTCTGCGCCTCCGCTAACGGATCCGCGCGCCGTCCTGATCGAATCGAAAGCTGTCGGCTTCGTCAAATTGCAGCGCCACGGGTGTTCCGACGCCAATGTCATATTGCCCGAACACACGGACCGTGATCCGCCCGGCCTGATCTGCGTCGACCAGCACATTGGTATCGCCGCCAAGGCGTTCCACATGGGTCACCTGCCCCTTGATCGGGCCATCCGGGCTTATCCGCAGATGCTCGGGCCGGATGCCAAGCGTGCTTGCGCTGTCCCCACCGGCAACGCTGGCAGGGATGAAATTCATTGACGGCGCGCCGAGGAACCCCGCGACGAACTGGTTGGCAGGGTCATTATACAGCTCCATCGGGCTGCCGACCTGTTCAACCACACCGTCGCGCAGCACGACGATCTTGTCGGCCAGCGTCATCGCCTCGGTCTGGTCGTGTGTGACATAGATCATCGATGCCTTTAGCGTGCGGTGCAAGGCGGCAATCTCGATCCGCGTGTTCATCCGCAAGGCCGCGTCCAGGTTGGACAGCGGTTCGTCAAACAGGAACAGCTGCGGTTCGCGAACGATGGCGCGGCCAATGGCGACCCGCTGGCGTTGACCGCCGGACAACTCGGCAGGGCGACGATCCAGCAGGGGTGCGAGTTCCAGCATCCGGGAGGCTTCCGCCACGCGGGCCTCGATCTCGGCCTTCGGCTGCTTTTCCTGCTTCAGCGCCAGCGCCATGTTGTCGCGCACTGTCAGGTGGGGGTAGAGGGCATAGCTTTGAAACACCATCGCAATGCCGCGCTTGGCGGGGGGCACGTCATTGACCTGCCGCCCGACAATCTCGACCGTGCCAGCGGTCGCATCTTCCAGCCCCGCGATCACTCGCAACAGCGTGGACTTGCCGCAACCAGATGGGCCGACGAAGACGACAAACTCGCCGTCCTCCACCGTCAGGTCGATGTTTTTCAGCACTTCGACAGGGCCGAAGGACTTGCAGATGTTTTTCAGGACAAGCGCGGTCATGGCGTTTCCTTCGTAAGATCAATGGGCTGGCCGGTGCGGATGCTTTCATCCGCCGCCAGGCAGATGCGCAGGCTTTGCACCGCGTCATTCATGTGGCGGGTCAGGTCGATGTCTTCGGCAATGGCGCGCAGGACATAGGCCTGTTCGGCATCGCACAGTCCCTGATGGCCGGGTTCATCGGGCATCGTGATGATTTGGTCGCCGTCAGGCCGGTGGACCAGAATGCCGCCGACCGCCGTGTGGCCGTCGATATCGGCCGAGGCACCCTTGTTCCCCTCGGTGATCGAGACCGCGCCGTTGGGCGATACGATATCCTTCACGAAGAAGGCGGTTTCCGACATCATCGGACCCCAGCCCGCCTCGTACCAGCCGACCGATCCGTCCGCGAACACCACCTGAAACTGGCCATAGTTGTACATGTCGGGCGCGATTTCGTCTGTTAGGCGCAGGCCCATGCCGTTGACGCGCACCGGGGCGGCGTCGGTGATCTGGCACATGACATCGACATAATGGACACCGCAGTCGACGATGGGCGAGGTGGTCTGCATCAGCGCCTTATGCGTCTCCCACTCAGCGCCGGAGCTTTGCTGGTTCAGGTTCAGGCGGAAGACGTAAGGCCCGCCAAGGCCGCGCGCCTCGGCAATCAGTCGCATCCAGCTTGGGTGATGGCGCAGGATATATCCCACGACCAGCTTCTTGCCGGTCTCGACCGCTTTGGCTACCACGCGTTCAGCGTCCGCGACAGTGGTGGCCAGAGGCTTTTCAATGAAGACATGCGCGCCCGCCTCCATCGCCATGCAGGCATAGTCCGCGTGGCTGTCAGAGTACGTAGCGATGACGGCAAGATCGGGCGAAGTGGCCACCAACCCTTCCTCAAGGGAGGAAAAGAAGGGATAGGCGGCCAGCCCCATGGGCAGATCGACCGGTGAGCGATTGACCAGCCCGACAACTTCGGCCTCCGGGTGATGATGATGCGCCAGCGCATGGGACAGGCCCATGTTGCCCAGCCCGGCGATCAGAACCCGGGTCATTTGACGGCTCCCGACGTGATGCCCCGGATCAGCTGGCGCGAGAAGATCACATAAAGGATCATCACCGGCAGGATCGCCATGGAAAGCGCGCTCAGCACCGCGTTCCAATCGGTGACGAACTGGCCGATGAACACTTGCGAACCGAGCGTCAGCGTCTTCGTCTCCTCCGCCGGGGCGAGGATCAGCGGGAACCACAGGTCATTCCAGATCGGGATCATGTTGAACACCGCCACCGTCGCCATCGCCGGTTTGACCAGCGGCAGGACGAGGCGGAAGAAGATGGTGTATTCCGAAAGGCCGTCGATCCGCCCGGCGTTCTTCAGATCATCGCTGACCTGCCGCATGAATTCGCTGAGAATGAACACCGCCAACGGCAGTCCTTGCGCGGTATAGACAAGGATCAACGCGGTCAGCGTGTTCACCAACCCGCTGGCCACCATCATCTCGAGGATCGCCACGGTGCCGATCCGGATCGGGATCATGATGCCAAGCGCCAGATACAGGCCCATCAGCGTGTTGCCCTTGAAGCGATACTCGGCCAGCGCAAAGGCGGCCATCGCCCCGAACAGCAGCACGAAAAACAGCGTCGCGACCGTGACGATCATCGAGTTCTGGAAGTAGAGGAAAAAATCCCCCTGTTTCAGAACCGTCTGGTATCCGATCAGGCTGAAACTCTCGGCGTCAGGCAGGGCCAGCGGATCGCGGAAAATCGCCTTTCGTGTCTTGAAACTGTTGATCAGGATCACGAACACCGGGAACAGCGCGATCAGGGTGTAGAGGATCAGGATGCCGTGCGCGGCGGCGGCGTTGACGGGGTTGCGGCGGGCCTTGTTCATCTGCTCGTCCCCCTCAGAACTGGTACCGACGCAAGCGCGTCTGGATGCCAAAAAGATAGATGCACACGCCGATAAGGATGATTCCGAACATCGCCGTGGCGATGGCGCTGCCCATGTGCGGATCGCCCAGCTGCAACTGGAAACCGAAGAATGTGCGGTACATGAAGGTGCCCAGGATATCGGTCGAGAAGTTCGGCCCCGCCAGTGCACCTTGTGCGGTATATATCAGGTCGAAAGCGTTGAAATTGCCCACGAATGTCAGGATCGAGATAATGCCGATGCTGGGCAGGATCAGTGGCAGCTTGATCTTCCAGAAGGCCGACGCGCCGGTGATGCCGTCAATCTCGCCAGCCTCCAGAACCTCCTCCGGGATGGTCAACAGGGCGGCGTAGATCAGCATCATCGGGATGCCGACGAACTGCCAGACCGAGACTAACGCGAGGGTCGTCAGCGCGTATTCTTCTTTCCCGAGGAAGGGCGCGAACAGGAATTTCAGGCCCACGGCGTCCAGCATCCCGGGCGCGATACCCCAGATCGGCGACAGGATCAGTTTCCAGGCGAAACCGACGATGACGAAGCTGAGGATTGTCGGGATGAAGATTGCCGAGCGATAAAGTGCAGCGAACCGCAGTTTCGGATGGCTCAGAATTGCCGCCAGCAGGATGCCAATCGGGTTCTGAACCACCATGTGAACAATGAAAAACCAGAAGTTGTTGCCAAGCGCATTCCAGAACGCATCAGACCACTGCGGGTTGCCAAACAGTGTTTTGAAATTGGCGAGGCCGACGAACACGCGGGTCTGTTCAACCTCGGTGTAAAGCGCCAGCCGTAAGGTATTGAACAATGGGAAGATCATCACGGCGGTATAGACCAGCACCGCAGGTGCCAGGAACACGACAATATGCCACTTGATGCGGGATGTGCGCATTGATCCAACCTCCGATTGTTCGGGAAAGGGGGATGACCGGGCGGCGCGGTGCCGCCCGGTCGGGTCGTCTTACATGTGCGGAGCGTACCAGCTGGCCAGCCCGTCCTGCAGGCGCTTGCCGGCATCTTCGGGGCTCTCTTCGCCCTTGATCACCTGGGCCGAGGCGTTCCAGGTGTCATTCTCAAGGTTCGGCGTGCCGCGCGACAGGATCTGATAGGTCGAACGGATGGTGGAGTTACACTCCCCCCGCCAGGACACGAACTCCTGCGCCAGCGGATCTTCCATCGGCACGTCATGGCTGGACAGGCTGAAGAAGCCCGGCAGCGCGTTGGCGTAGATGTTGGCGAACTCTGCCGTGCCCATCCAGTCAAGGAACGTCTTCGCCGCGTCCGCATTCGGGCTGGCCGCATTCAGACCCATCGCAATGTCGGTGTGGTCCGAGATGTAGCATTCATCACCAGCGGTCTGCACCGGCGGCTTGAAGGCACCCATCTCGAAGTCAGCCTGCGCGTTGAAGCCCGAAATCTCCCACGATCCGGCGGGATAGATTGCGGCCCGGCCCAGTGTGAAGATGTTCTGGCTGTCGGGATAGGTCTGCGCCTCGAACCCGTCGCCCAGATAATCGCCCCATTTGGCCAGTGTGCGATAGGGCGCGACCCAGGCTTCATCGGTCAGCTTCTGGTCGCCCGCGATCAGCGCGGTGCGGCCTTCTTCACCCTTCCAGTAGTTCGGGCCGATGTTGTTATAGCCCATGGTTGCGGCTTCCCACTGGTCGTTGGTGCCCATCGCCATCGGGATGTAAGTGCCGTCTTCCTTGATGGTGTCGAGCGCGGCGAAGAATTCCGCCTCGGTCGTCGGAACCTCAAGCCCCAGTTCGCCAAAGGCATCCTTGTTGTAGATGAAGCCGTGAATGACCGAGGCCATGGGAACGCAGAACGTCGCCGAACCGTCGTCCGTCTGCCAGGCAGACTTCGCCACGGACGAGAAATTCGCCATCCCGGCCAGATCGTCCAACGCAGCCAGGTGGCCCGCCTTGTACAGTTCCAACGATTTATCAAAGGGGCGGCACGTGATAAGATCGCCTGCCGAGCCTGCAGCCAACTTGGAGCCCATTGCGGCATCGTATTCCGTGGGCGCAGTTGGGTTGAATTTGACTTTGACGCCCGGGTTCGCAGCCTCAAACGCCGGAATGATCTTGTCCTGCCACAAGGTCAGGTCGTCATTGCGCCAGCTTTCGATGGTCAGCGTCACATCCTGTGCGCTGGCCGCTGTCGCCAATATGGTGGTGGCCAGCAGCGCGGCCCCGATTTTTTGAACAGACATCTTGTCCTCCCAGTTGGTTTTTGTGGCCCGAGGGCCGGTTTTTCAAAGTCGCTCCAATGCGGTGCGAAGTTGATCTTTGGATTCTGTAAGCAGGTCATTGGCGGCAGCCAGTGTCGCGACGCCTTTCGCCATCAGCACGGCAGGCTTCACCGCCCCTTCGGCACGCCCCAGATGATCTGCGGCGACAGCCTCATCAACCCCGGCGATCCGCGCCACCATGCCTGCTGCGCGGTTGCGCAGTTTGGCGTTGTCGGCACGCACGTTGACCATCATTCCGTCATGGACGCCGCCCAGATGGACGCCCATCAGCGTCGACATCATGTTCAGCGTCACCTTCTGCGCGGTGCCAGCACCCAACCGGGTCGACCCGGCGATAACCTCGGGCGGGGTCGGCAGGCAGATCGCAATTTCGGCATGTTCAAAGATTGCGGCACCAGGGTTATTGGCGATGCAGATCGTCGTGGCCCCAGCAGCGCGGGCGGTGCTGGCCAGCGTCAGGGCATATGGTGTCGACCCGCTGGCCGTCAGGACGATTGCGACATCACCGGGGCGGGCCGCATGTCCGGCGGCTTCGGCGCTGATCTGATCATCCTCGGTGTCGCCCGGCATCGCGGTATCCTGCGGCACGCCGCCGGCCATATGAAACCGTACCCGCGCCGGGTCCGTGCCATAGGTTCCGGCCAGCTCTGCCGCATCCGCCAGCGCCATCAGGCCCGACGATCCGGCGGCCCCGTATATGAGTGTGCCACCTGCACGATAGGCGTCTGCCATCGCTTTTGCGCCTTGCGCGATATCGGACAGGGCGCTTTTCACCACCTGAACGGCGGCCAGTTGACCGGCAAGAAGAACGTCCAGAACCTCAGCCGACGGGCGGGCATCCAGCCCTGGCGCGCAGTCATGCATCTGTTCGGTAGTGGCTACAGACATGCGAATCTCCCAATTCACGAACACAATACCTATATAATACCTTTTGTCCAGAAGATTATCTGAACCTTTTAAATCCGCATGAAATATTGCGGAATTTGATTGCAATTGGCCGCTGAAAGGCCTTTCTTTTTTCGAATAGGTATTATAAAGGTCTTTTATGGATGAACGCGCGGATCACATTCTGATCGGGATTGATGGCGGCGGCACGCGCTGCCGGTTTGCCCTGTTGCATGGTGGGAGGGTGTTCGAGGCCGTGGGCGCGCCTGCGAATGCGAATACCGATCTGGGCGCGACCATCGCGTCGCTTTTATCTGGCATCAAGGATCTTGCAGCGCAGGCCGGGCTGGATGTGGCGGAACTTGCCCCGGCACGCGGATACCTCGGCCTTGCGGGCGTGCTTGGCGACGATCAGGTCACGGCCATCACGGCGGCATTGCCGATGCGCAGACTCCGGGTCGAAGATGACCGCCGCGCCGCTGTTGTCGGCGCCTTGGGCGCCCGCGATGGGATCGTTGCGGGCATTGGCACGGGATCATTCCTCGCCCGGCAGATGGATGGACAGATCCGGTTTCTGGGCGGCTGGGGCGCGAAATTGGGGGATGAGGCTTCGGGCGCCTATCTGGGTCGCAGCGCATTGGCGCGAGTCCTGCATGTGGTCGACGGGTTGGAGGATCCCTCGGGGTTGACCGAGGCCCTGTTTGACGGTTTCAAAAACGATCCGGCCAAACTGGTCGCCTTTGCCAATACCGCCACCCCGCAACAATACGCCGCCTTCGCCCCGCAAGTCGCGGATGCGGCCCAGGCGGGTGATCCGAACGGTGTCGCGCTGATGCAGGGCGGGGCGGGCTATATCGTCCGGTCCTGTCAGGCGTTGGACTGGTCTGCTGGAACACCGCTGTGCCTGATCGGCGGCCTTGCGCCCCGCTATGCGCCCTATCTTCCCGACCAGATGGTTGCCGATCTCTGCGATCCGGCGGGCCGCGCGCTGGACGGCGCCCTGACGCTTGCAGCCAGGATCATAGAGACATGACCGAGATTGCCGAATTCCTGACCCCGGACGATTGGATGACCGGCACCTCTGGCCCCCGCTATGTCCGGCTGCGAAAGCGTATCGAACAGGGCATCCAATCGGGCCTGTTCGAACCCGGCGCGCCCCTGCCAGCAGAACGCGAGATTGCCACCCTGACCGACCTGTCCCGCGTCACCGTGCGCCGCGCGATCCAGGATCTGGTCGAAGGCGGCGTCATCAAGCAGATACAAGGCAGCGGCTCATTCGTGACCGACGCCGCCGTCAAGGTCGAACAATCGCTGTCGCGCCTGACGTCATTCACCGAAGATATGGCACGACGTGGGTTCGAAACGACGACTGTTTGGCTGGAACGCGGGCTGTTCCGCCCAACCGGGGACGAGGTTGAGGGCCTGTCCGTCGACCCCAACGGATCCGTCGCGCGCCTGTCACGGTTGCGGCTGGCCCAGGGGCAGCCGATGGCGATCGAACGTGCCTCGCTGCCCGAGGATATACTGCCAAATCCGCTTGCCGTGGATCGTTCCCTTTATGAGGTTTTGGGCCAGTCCGGCCATCGCCCCGTGCGCGCACGTCAGCGGATATCGGCGATCAATCTGGGCGAAAAAGACGCCGGCCTGCTGGGAATCGCACCGGGTTCAGCCGGATTGAAGATCGAACGCCTTTCATACCTCGAAGATGACCGCGTGGCCGAGCTGACGCGCTCGGTCTATCGCGGCGACACTTATGATTTCATTGCAGAACTTCGACTGGATCGGCCCGTAGGCGGGCAGGGGGACTAGATGACCAAACACAGCCAGATGTACGCAGAAGTGCAAGAGATTCCGGCAGCGGTGGACCGGCTTCTGACGCGTGGCGCGTCCGACATCGCCGCAGCCGCACAGGCAGTCCGAACGCGCGACCCCGCCTTTGCGGTGACCGTTGCGCGCGGGTCATCCGATCACGCCTGTACCTATCTGAAATACGCCTGCGAGCTGCTGACGGGGCGGCCTGTCGCCTCGCTCGGGCCGTCCATCGCCTCGATCTACGACGCGCAGCTGCGTCTGGATCAGGCGCTGTGTATCAGTGTCAGCCAATCGGGCAAAAGCCCCGATATCGTGGCGATGGCCCGTGCAGCACGGCGCGACGGCGCGCTGAGTATCTCGCTGACCAATGACCCCGGCGCGCCGCTTGGGCAGGCGGCTGACTTCGCGTTGAACCTGCATGCAGGCCCGGAACTGTCTGTCGCTGCGACTAAATCTTTCGTCACCTCAATCGTTGCAGGTCTGATGTTATTGGCCGATTGGCAACAGGAGACCGACCTGAAGGCGGCCCTCCACACCCTTCCCAAAGCGCTGGAGCGCGCCACGGCCATCGACTGGCCCGAAGTCCGCGCCGCCGTTGGCCCGCATGCCTCGGCCTTCACGCTGGGGCGCGGGCCGGGCTGGGGCATCGCGGCCGAAGCGGCATTAAAATTCAAGGAAGTCTGTCAGATACACGCCGAAAGTTATTCATCGGCTGAGGTTCTGCATGGCCCGGTCAGCATCGTCGATTCTGGTTTTCCGGTTCTGGCTTTCGCCGCCGCCGACCGCGCCGAAGGCCCGATTGCCGAGATCGCTGACAACATCGCGGGCAAAGGCGGGGCGGTCTTCGCAACAACGGACAAGGTGCGCGCCGCGACCCAGATCGACCATATCCGAACCGCGCATCCGCTGACTGATCCAATCAGCCTGGTCACCAGCTTCTATGCAATGATCGAAGCCGACGCGACCGCACGCGGCATTGACCCCGACACCCCGCGCCACCTGCGCAAAGTGACCGAAACCGTATGAGCCAGCCCTCGACAGCCCTGAGCGCGGCGCAGATCTTCGACGGAGAGGCGCTGCACCGTGACCACGCCGTCCTGTTGCGCGACGGCACGATTGTCGATGTGGTGCCGCGTGCGGATTTGCCCGGTGGCATACCACTCACCGATCTGGGTGCGGGCATTCTTGCGCCCGGTTTCGTCGATCTGCAGGTCAACGGCGGCGACGGCATCATGCTGAACGACGCACCCACGCTTGCAGGGCTACGCCGGATTGCCCAGGCCCATGCGCGGCTTGGCGCAACCTCGATCCTGCCGACGCTGATCTCGGATACACCTGCCCAGACCCGCACAACGATCGACGCGGTGGCACAGGCCATTGCCGCCGATGTCCCCGGCATCGCGGGTCTGCATCTAGAGGGGCCGCATTTCGCCCTGTCGCGCAAGGGCGCGCATGACCCGGCGTTGATCCGGGCGATGACAGACGATGATCTGGCGCTGCTGCTTGACGCCGCAAAACGCCTGCCGCTGCTGAAACTGACCTTCGCGCCCGAGGCCGTCACCATCGCACAGATCCGCGCCCTGTCCGCCGCCGGTGTGTTGCTATCTATCGGTCATTCGGACGCGACATTCGCCCAATGCAGCGCAGCAATCGAGGCTGGCGTTACCTGCGTGACGCATTTGTTCAACGCCCAAAGCCAACTGGCCAGCCGCGAACCCGGCGTTGTCGGCGCAGCACTTGCCCACGGTGGGGTGTCCGCGGGCCTGATCGCGGATGGTATCCACGTGCACCCCGCAACGATGAAGACCGCCTTGCAGGCCAAAACCCGCCCGGGCCGGATGTTCCTGGTCAGCGACGCGATGGCGCCGGCGGGCAGCGACATTGATCATTTCGATCTGAACGGTCGCCTGATCGAGCGGCGCAACGGGCGGCTGACGCTTGAGGACGGAACGCTGGCCGGGGCCGATCTGGATATGGCCACAGCGGTGCGTGTTATGGTTGCGGACGTGGGCCTGCCATTGGTCGAGGCTTTGCAGATGGCGACCTCTGTTCCGGCTGGCGTCGCGCGACTGGGCGGCGGGGCCGGGCGGATCACCGCAGGCGGCGTTGCCGATATGGTTCATCTGGACGCAGACGGGGCGCTGGCCGCCGTCTGGCAACGGGGTAGCCAGCTGGGCTAGTCGAATTGCGTTGCCGCCGGGCCGCTATTGCCACTCCATCGGGTCCGTTCGCTTTCGGTACTCTTCGATACAAAAACCATCCAGATCGAAGTCGGGATTGAACAGATCCTGCAGCATGTCACTTTCGCCGCGTGTACCCATCATCGTGTGGAAAATATTGTGATACCCGCCCGAGCAGGGCAGTCGATATATGTCGGGAAGTCGTGCGCCAAGCTGGCGCGCAGAATCCGCATCGTGAAAATTACCCGGCGGATACAGGGCAACAAGCTGTGTCGCCGCCGCCGCCGCACCCGAGGCGCACAGCGGATCGAATGCCCGCGCAGGCAAGCGTCCGCCCCTCTGCCAGTACTGCGCTGGCGAGAACCGCCCACTGATGCTGATCGCACGCCGTGCCTTCAGCAATATCCCTGCACGCAGCGCGGGCAGGCCGCCAATGCTGCACCCATAGGTCACCATCTGGCAGTATCCGCCCGCCGCTGCGATGTCGCGGATCAGCGCGCAGGTTTCCAACAGCGATCCGGTCCTGCCGCGCAAGCCACACTCATGGTACAATTGCCGATGATCGCTGACGACCATGACATCCGCCGCCAGATCGCCCAGCGCCTGCAAAAACAGCGGCGTGGGCGATAACAGCCCATAATTAACGTCGGTGAAACACACCAACAGCATGCGTCCAGGGGCCGGGGGACGGCGGAAAATCAGCAACTCGGGGCAGATCACCTCGCGTACAAAATCGGCCGGTCGCATCTTCTGCAATCGCTGGGACGACATGAACAGAAGCCCCAGACGCGGGCGTTTCTCGATCATCTGATGGATCTGGCGCGGCGACATCGCGTTCTCCATCCGCGCGATCCGCAACCGGCGGCGAATTTTGCTGAACGCCATCGCCGATGCCTCAGCCAGAGACGCGCATTTCGCCGATCCGCGCAGCAACATCGGCCAGATTGGCAAATTCCCTCACGGCAACATCGCCGAACACCACGTCGAATTCTTCTTCGACCCGGTACATCACCTCTAGGAAAGTCAGGCTGTCCAGGTCGATCTTCTCGAACGGCAAGGCGGCGATTTCATCATCGGAGTATGCCGCGCCGTCCGCGCGGCGTGGGCGGGCGCGCAGATCGCACAGGATGCCGACCAGTCTGGCGGTGTTCTCAGCTGTCATGGAACCGGATCACTGCACTGTCGGGGAAGTTCAGAAAATCGTCAGGTTCGCGGATCTGAAGGCTGACCAGTTCGGGAATGACGTCCAGCTGTTCGAATTTTGCCACAAGTCGCGTCCACAGGTTTTCGGAATAGCGCCGGCCAACACAAGAATGCCGCCCGCGCCCGAACATCACGTTTTTAGTCTCAAACGGACCATAGGGAACCGAGGCGCCGATCACCACACGCAACTTGTCGCCTTTGCGCACCGATAGCGTACCGTTATCCCAATCGGCATCGGCGATGCGTTCCACGAAGGGGGCCGCGGTCGCCGGTGGCGCCTCGGGCCAGATGATCGCATTCATCGGGCGATCCGGCTGGCGCTGGATGATCTGCCAGATCGACTGAATGAAGGTCGCGGTAAAAGCCTCGCTCCCCAAAGCGGCCAGCGCCAGCTTTAGCGCAACTTCGTCCCTGGTCCCGTTCATCCGCGCGGCTTTTTCGCCAAGGTCGTCGTTCAGCGCCAGACGGGTGCGCAGGCTGGTCTGGGCGAAGGTGGCGCGCAGCAACTCGGCCGCCCACCAGATATCCAGATCGGGCAGCCCGGTGATGATGCGGGTGTTGTCGCTGTAGATCGCAAAAAACAGATTCTCACCCAGGTCAAGGCTTTGGCCCGGCCGCATGACTGTATCGGCCAGGTGGTCGATGCGCCGCTGCGCCGCCGCAAGTAGCTCCGGTTCCAGCGAAACCATGTGCTGCGCCAGTTCAATTCGCGCCGGGCGGTGGCCGATTCCGTGGCGCACCGGGGCAAGTTTGTCGAACACATCGTGCAGGGCGGAAAAATCCAGCCCGGTCTTGGCTTCGAGCTTCAGAAAATTCTCATGCAGATCAAGGTTACGGAAGTTGTCAGACTTCAGGACTTCAATCGCCAGTTCGCCGTCAACGACATATATCGTCCCATCCTTGGCGCGGGCCGCCGGATGGGATGCGCGCAGAACGTCATCAAAATCGGCGCGTTGCTGAAACGCAGTCATGTCAAAGGGGCAGTCGCCTAACATATGCGCGTTTTACCAACGTCAATTTGTATTCGGAAGCCTTGCCGGGGCGCATTCACGCCCGACACAAAAGTTTCCCGCAGTCCGTCCAATAACCACGAGTTGACCGGCAACAGGTTAACGATCGTCCTCGACCTGCTGCGCCGCCCATCGGTTCAGCCACGCCAGCCCGGCCAGCGCCAGCCCCAGCGCCAGGAATGAGAATACGCGCGTCAACCCGCTGAGGCCCGAAATATCGACCAGGAAGACCTTGGCCACACTCAACCCGATCACAACCAGCCCCGCCCGGCGCAGCGTCACCGAGGCGCGCGCGATGCTTTGATAGATCAGCCCGGCGCCAACCAGCAGCATCGCGATGGTATAGCTGAAGTGCTCGGCCTGGCCGACGCGCCCGCTGCTCAGGTCCGGGCCTTGCCAGAAATGCCGGATCGCCAGCGCCAGCCACAGCGCGGCCAGTGCGGCGGCAATCGCGACCAGCGTCTTGCGCACCCACCCGCCGGGCGCACCCAACCGGCGCGATGCCAGCCAGAACAGCACCGCGGGCAGCAAATAAGCGATGGCCAGCGTGTTCAAGACAACCAGCCCCAGGACCGGCTCGGCCCAGAACATCAGCGGGTTGAGCACGGTCGCGGCGGCAATCAGCGGGATCGCCCCAAGGACCGTGAAAATGATGCCGAGCACCAGCCGGACCCGACGCAGCGGCCCCCCGGCGCGCATCCGGTCGAATTGTGCGAAGGCCACGAAGAACCAGACCAGCGCGTTCAGTGACAGCCCCCAGTAACTGGTGGCCCAGTTCTCTCCTCCCGCCTCGATCAGCGCGCGGGTGAGAAGCAGATTTGCCAGGATGCCCGTATCCGCCATGATCCCGGTTTCCAGCACGATCTTGGCTGACCGCCGGGGCAGCGGACCAAGCAGCCACAGCGCGGCAATCAAGGCCACGATGGTGCCACCATAGGCGGCCATAACCTCGGGTAGCGGCGCGTGAATTGCCCAGTCGAGGCCTGGAAACGCCACCAGCCGCACACCCAGCACCACAACACCCGCCTGCACGAACCACGCCAGTGGCGGCAGGTTGAAGCGCCGGTCCAGTGCTGCCGCACCCAGCACGGTCAGCGCCAGCGCCACGGTCAGCGCGGTTTCAGACAGCAGCGTCACAATCGCCAGCGTCATCATCGCAAGCGCCGCCAGCACAGCAAGGGCGGTGCGCATCCGCGCCTCTTGGTCCACTGCCGCGAAGCGGGTGGCCAGAATCGTGGCTCCGATGGCCAACGCCGTCGCATGCAGCGCCCAGGCGTATGGGCCCATAACGTCCACGGGAAACCAGGTTACATCCAGCAGAACCACCATAACCGGCGCGATCAGTGCTGCGGCTGCGGCCCAGTGGATCGCATAGGCCCCGCCGCGCAAACTGCGCCACGCGGCCAGCAGCGACAACAGCGCCCCAAGCGCAACCAGCATCGAGGCATCACGCGGCCAGGCGGTTTCCGGCAGACGCTCGATTCCGGCGCGGAAGGTTGTGAAGACCGTGCCCCGGTCGGCACTTTGGGTCAGAACCGCAGACAAAAGCGCAAGCGGCGACAGAACCGCCAGATCCCGCAGCGCCGGGGCGTGGCGACACCAGACCGCAATGGCTGCGAACAGCACCACCAGCGCGATTGCAGCGAACCAGAAGGCCTCCGCACTCGCTGTGGACGTCAGATAAAGGACCGCGGTCGCGGCCAGCATCGCGCCGCCCGCGAGCCAGGTCGGAAACGCAGGTCCGTTCTTTATTGAGGGCGTCCGGGTCAGATCGCTCAGCATCTTGCCGGCGTGGCGCGGGGTCAGCGACAGCAGAGGTGCGGCAATGCTGGCCAGTGCCAGAACCGTGGCCATGGCGATGAACCCAATCTCTCCTCCAGTGCCCAGATACAGAAGTGTCGCCGCGACAAACCCCAGCACCAGCGACAACACGCTGACCCAGGCCCAGCGGCGCGCGGCGTCGACCAACAGGCCAACAACCGCGATCAACCCGAAGTAACCATAGAGCCAATAGGGCGCATCGCTGTCCCCCCCGACAACAAAGGGCGCAAGCATGGCGCCCACGATACCGACGCCCGCCAGCAATGGCCCAAAGAACCACCCCAGACCGATCGCCAGCAAGGCGACCGCGACCAGCCCGACCATCGCCACCTCGGCCCCGATCAGACCATAGAGCATGCGCGCGGACAGTATCCCGGCAAACAGCGAAACCACGCCCGCACCCGCAAAGACCGAGGGCAGATAGGCCGTCACATCGCGCCTGTCATCCCCGTACCGTCGCCGCATCCATTCGCCGACTGCAACAAGGGCGGCACCAAACGCCAGTGCGGCCAGCACGCGGACCTTTGGCGGTAGCAGGCCCTGTTCGCTGCCGTATTGCACCAGAAACACGCCCGCCAGCGCCAGCGACACGGCCGAGATTGCATAGAACCAGTTTTCACGCAGCCATTCGAAGAAACGCGCCGCCATACCAGGCCCCGCAGGCGGGGCTGGTGGGGCTGGTGGCACAGGCGGCGGTGGCGCGGCGTCGGCAGTGCGCGGATCGCGGGTTGTGGCCGCGCCCTCATCCGGATCACGCGCGACCGATTGCGCGGCACTCCACGGCCCATCAACCGCGGCGGCGGCAGGTTTTTGGGTGGCTGGTTCGGGCAGGTCCTGTGGCGGTTCATCCTCAAGTGCGGCGGGGGCCGGTTCGTCTTTGGCTGATGGCGCGGTTTCCGTTGCGCGCATTGCGGCGCCGACCAGCGCGCGCTGCTCGACAATCTGCTGTTCCAGCGTGCTGACCCGGGATCTCAGGCGGCTGTGGCTGACCAGCAGATAGATGACAGCGATCGGGAACAACGCGACCAGAAGGATCGGAAGAATGAATTCCATTGCCTTTTGCCTAACCGGATGCCTTTGAATGCGATCAAACTGCCGCAGCGCCGGTTCGGATGCAAATGCCAATCCGGGGCGGCGGCGTTGTCAGGGCTGGCCGAACCCGTAAAGGCGGGCCGGGTTTTCGGTGAAAATCAAGCGCCGCGTTCCCGCATTGGGCACGAGGTCCAGAAACCGGTTCAGCAGAACCCCCGCATCCGGCAGCGTCGCATCTGCCAGCATCAGATGCGGCCAGTCGCTGGCCCAAAGGCACTGCTGCGGGTTCGCCGCCACCAATTCGCGGATCGCCGCGTCCGCCGCACCATAGGGTGTATCGCACAGCCGGTATGGGGCCGATAGTTTGACCCAGACGTGCCCCTCCGCCAGAAGCTGCGCCAACATCTGAAACCCCGGTTCGGTGACGCCCAGCGACAGATCCGGCCAGCCGATGTGGTCAATCACCACCGGGACGGGCAGGGCGCGGATATCCTCTGCGATTTCAAGCATATGGCGGTGGCTGTTGATCAAAATCTGCGCATGCATTCCACGCGCTGCAAGCGCCGGGGCCAGCGCCTTCACGCCATCCCAGGACAGGATGCCGCCGTGAACATAGTTCAGGCGCACCCCCATGACGCCCGCCGCCACCAGGTTGTCCAGAACGCCCTCTCCCGCGCCATCGGGCACCAGTGCGATCCCGCGCGCCACATCCGGCCCCAATACACGCACCGCCGCCAGCGTCACCGCATTGTCAGCGCCGTAGAGGATCGAGTGGACAACCACGACCCGCGCCAGCCCCAGGACATCCATGTGATGACGCAGCCGCGCGATCCAGTCGTCGAAATTACCCCCGGCCGGGTCCTCAACCCGTCCTTCCCAAAGCGGGAAGTCGCCCGGCCCGGCGACCATATGGATATGGCTGTCGCAGGCCCCGCCGGGCAGGGGCGCATTTGGGCGCGTCGGAGTGGCGACAGGCGGCGTGGCAGTGGGGTAGGTGTGGGAGTTCATGGGCACTGTTTTATCGTCAGCGACGTGTCGAGTGCAACGTTGCGGGAACACGTAAGCTAGCAGGGCGCGCGCCGGACCAGCGGGCTGGCGCAGCGACGGTGAATAGGCATGATTTATGGGGCCGTGTTAGCCGTCAACTCGAACCGGAGTGTCCACCTCAAACCGACGCCAGACCGGTGAGGCCGGTCCGGCGTGCGCCCTGCGCCTGTGGCGCGCACCGGGCGCGGCCCAAACCAATGGCAATTCAGATAATTAGAACGGATGACTTAGCGCGCCAGCCCCGCCGCGACGCGTGCCAGTTCGGTGATCCCCGACCAGTCGCCCGCCTCGATCAGGGCATTGGGCGCGACCCAGCTGCCGCCGACACAGATCGTGTTGGACAGCGCCAGATACTCAGCCGCATTCGCCGCGCTGACGCCGCCTGTCGGGCAGAACCGCACTTGCGGGATCGGTGCGCCGATGGCCTTCAGGGCCGGAACCCCGCCCGAGGCTTCGGCCGGGAAGAATTTCTGCGTGACATAGCCGCGTTCCAGCAAGGCCATCGCCTCGGTCGCGGTGGCGGCACCGGGCAGCAGGGGCAGGCCCGCGCCCTCACATGCGTCCAACAGCCGATCCGTCACACCGGGCGAGACTCCGAACCGCGCGCCCGCCTTGATCGCCGCCTGTACATCCTCTGGGGTCAGCAGCGTTCCGGCACCGACCACGCCGCCGTCCACTTTCGCCATCTCAGCGATCGCTTCCAGCGCGGCAGGGGTGCGCAGCGTCACCTCAAGTGCGGGCAACCCGCCAGCCACAAGCGCCTCGGCCAGGGGGCGGGCGGTCGCGGCGTCATGGATCACCAGCACCGGAACCACAGGGGCCAGTTCGCAAATACGCGCGGCTTCGCGCGCAGCAGCTTCAGAGTTCATTGCATTTCCCTTCGGATCACAGAATGGCCGATGCGCCGTCCTGCGCAAGGCCGCAATTGTTGCGGAAGACGGCGAATAATTCGCGCCCCAGACCAACCTCATTGGCCGACAGATCCGGGGTCACCGCGTCGCGGGTGTCAAAATCCGCCTCCAGCACGTCCAGCGTGCCAGAGGTCGCATCGACCCGCACCAGATCGCCGTCGCGCACCCGGGCCAGCGGGCCACCGTTCGCAGCCTCCGGACTGACATGAATGGCCGATGGCACTTTGCCTGACGCCCCCGACATCCGACCATCAGTGACCAGCGCCACATGCAGCCCTCGGTTTTGCAGCACGCTCAGCAATGGTGTCAGACCGTGCAGTTCGGGCATGCCGTTGGCGCGTGGCCCCTGAAAACGGACGACGACGATGGTGTCCTCGGTAAACTCACCGGCCTGGAAGGCCACTTTGACAGCATCCTGCGTCTCAAAAACCCGCGCTTTGGCCTCGACAACGTGGTGTTCTTCGCGCACCGCCGAAACCTTCATGACTCCGCGCCCCAGGTTGCCATCCAACTGGCTGAGGCCGCCTGTTGCCTGAAACGGATCGCTGATAGGTCGGATAATTTTCTCATTCTCACTGCGGGTTGCGCCGGGTTGCCAATGCAACACATCATCTTTCAGAACCGGCTCGGCCGTGTAATCGTTCAACCCGCCACCGGTGACCGTCAGCGTATCGTCATGCAGCAGGCCACCCTCCAGCAATTGCCCGATCAGGTATCCCAGGCCGCCCGCTGCGTGGAAGTGATTCACATCCGCCAAACCGTTGGGGTATATCCGCGCCAGCAGCGGCGTGATCGCCGAGATTTCGGCGAAATCCTGCAGATCCAGTATCACGCCCGAGGCCCGCGCCATGGCGGGCAAATGCAGCACAAGATTGGTCGAGCCCCCGGTCGCCATCAGCCCGACAATCCCGTTGACATAGGCGCGTTCGTCCAGCACCTGACCGGCGGGGCGATAATCATTGCCAAGCGCCGTAATCTGCAAGGCCCGCTGCACGCCCGCACGGGTCAGCGCGTCGCGTAACGGCGTGTTCGGATTGACAAAACTTGCACCAGGCAGGTGCAGGCCCATAACTTCCATCAGCATCTGGTTGGAATTCGCCGTGCCATAGAACGTGCAGGTTCCGGGGCCGTGATAGGCGGCCATCTCAGCCTCCATCAGCTCTTTTCGACCAATATCACCGGCGGCAAACTTCTGGCGCACCTTTGCCTTTTCGTCATTCGGCAGGCCCGAGGTCATCGGCCCCGCAGGCAGGAAAACACCCGGGATATGCCCAAAACTGGCCGCCGCGATAACAAGGCCCGGAACAATCTTGTCGCAGACACCCAGGTAGACAGCCGCGTCAAACGTATCATGTGACAGGGCAATTCCTGCTGCCATCGCTATGATATCGCGTGAGAAAAGGCTAAGCTCCATCCCCGTGCGTCCTTGCGTGACCCCATCGCACATCGCCGGGACGCCGCCGGCAAATTGTGCCGTGGCGCCTGCGTCCCTTGCGGCATTTCGGATGATCTCAGGGAATTGATCAAAAGGTTGATGTGCGGACAGCATATCATTGTAAGCACTGACAATTCCAAGGTTCGCAACATGCCCGCCGGCCAGCGCGGCCTTTTCCTGCATTGCGGCGTAAGCATGGGCCTGATTGCCACAACTCAGATGCGCCCGATGCGGCCCGTCGCCTGCCGCCGCCGCGATCCGCCGCAGATAATCCGCACGCGTCTTGGCCGACCGCTCAACGATCCGATCGGTGACTTCAGCGAGTTTTGGGTGCAGGGGCATTGCCAGCTCCGTTCAAATTGATCTCTTGCGCCTGTTATCCGAGTTCGTTAGCGCTAACAACAAGCAAAACGTCGCAGTTCGCGGCACTGTGTGGCGATCGAAAAGGGTGGGTTGATGGAACAGGAATGGTGGCGCGGCGCGGTGATCTATCAGATCTATCCGCGCAGCTTTCAGGACAGCACCGGCAACGGGATCGGGGATCTGCCGGGGATAACCGCGCGGTTGGATCATGTGGCAAGCCTTGGGGTTGACGCGATCTGGCTGTCGCCATTCTTTACCTCGCCCATGGCCGATATGGGCTATGACGTCAGCGATTACTGTGACGTTGACCCGCTGTTCGGCACGCTGGCCGATTTCGACGCACTTCTGGCGCGCGCGCAAGACCTTGGGTTGCGCGTGATCATCGACCAGGTTCTGTCGCATACCTCGGATCAACATCCGTGGTTCAAGGCCAGCCGCACTGCGCGCACTGGCGAGAAATCCGACTGGTACATCTGGGCTGACCCGCGCGAAGATGGGACGCCGCCCAACAATTGGCCCTCGGAATTTGGCGGCCCAGCGTGGGAGTGGGAGCCGCGCCGCAGGCAATATTACCTGCACAACTTCCTGGCCTCACAACCCGATTTGAACTTTCACAATTCGAACGTTCAGGACGCACTTCTTCAATCGATGAATTTCTGGCTGAAACGCGGTGTGGATGGGTTCCGGCTGGATACGGTGAACTATTACTTCCACGATCAACAGCTTCGCAACAATCCGCCAATGAACAGCGACCGCGACCTTAGACCTTATGAGATGCAGGATCACATCCATTCGAAAACCCGGCCCGAGAATATCGGGTTTTTGCAACGTTTGCGTAAACTTACGGACAAATACGGCGACCGTATGATGGTCGGAGAGGTTGGTGTTTCCGATGATCGCTCCGTGCAGGTCATGGGCGAATACACCCGTGGCGATGACCGGCTGCACATGGCCTATTCCTTCACGATGCTGGGCGATGACCACAGCCCCGAACACTTCCGCAGTCGGATCGAAAGGTTCTTTAGCGGCGCACCGGACGGCTGGCCCTGCTGGTCATTTTCGAACCACGACGTGCGTCGCCATGTCAGCCGTTGGGCGGGGCCTGAAACCGACACGGATGCATTGGCAAAACAGTCGATCGCGCTTCTGGCAAGCTTTCCCGGAACCCTCGGCGTTTATCAGGGAGAGGAGCTTGGGCAAACCGAAACGGATCTGGAATATCACGAGCTGACCGACCCGCCGGGCCTGCGGTTCTGGCCCGAGACCAAAGGCCGCGACGGGTGCAGAACGCCGATGGTCTGGGACAAATCGCAGCCGAACGCAGGGTTTTCACAGGCCGCACCTTGGTTGCCGGTTAAACCACCACAAGCCGCGCGCGCCGTGGCCGGGCAGGCGGCGGATAACGACAGCATGCTGGCGCGATATCGTCAGGTATTGGCGTTGCGGGCGGGGACTGCGGCGTTGAAATCCGGCGCGTGCCGGTTTGTTGAGGCAACAGATCGGTTGTTGATGTTCGAGCGGATTTCGGGCGATCAGCGGGTGCTCTGCGCATTCAATCTTTCAGATCTGCCTGTCATTGCTCCGCTGTATGCGCAGGTCAGGACCGTGCTTCTGGCGCAATCAGCCGAGGTTGATGGAGTGGAAATCCATCTTGGCGCGCGCGGTTGTTTATTGGCAGAAGTGTTATAAAACAAGGGATAAACTCTAAATACTCGTGCGATACATCATCGGTTAGCTTTCGCTTCGCCGCTCAGGCGTGCGTGCTCAGTGATCAGGTCCTGCGCGCGCGCCCTTCTTTAGTTGCGAATAATTCGCATTTGCATTGACGAACACTCCGTACTCTCATAAATGACCGTCAGACCATTCTGATAGGACGTATCCCCATGCCAGGATTGATCCGCGCACTTGCCGTTATTCTTACCCTCAGCCCGCTGCCCGCGTTGGCGGCGGATTTCAAAGTGGTGACAACATTCACCGTGATCGCCGATATGGCCCGAAACGTGGCCGGGGACGCGGCCGAGGTTGTCTCGATCACCCGGCCGGGGGCCGAGATTCACAATTATGCGCCCACACCCCGCGATATCCTCAGCGCGCGTGACGCTGATCTGGTGCTTTGGAACGGGCTGAACCTGGAACTGTGGTTCGAACGGTTCTTTCGAAACCTGAATAATGTCCCACAAGCCGTTGTTTCCGATGGCATCACACCCATTGGCATCGGCGATGGGCCGTATCAGGGCAAGCCCAATCCCCATGCCTGGATGTCACCGGAAAGCGCGCTGATCTATGTGGATAACATTCGGGACGCCATGTCCGAACATGACCCCGACAACGCCGCAATCTATTCTGCCAACGCCGACGCCTATAAGGCACAAATCGCCGCCGCGCTTGATCCGCTGCGCGCGTCCCTGGCCGAGGTTCCGGATCACAAACGCTGGCTGGTCACCTCGGAAGGGGCGTTCAGCTATCTGGCGCGCGATCTGAACCTGAAGGAGCTGTTCCTCTGGCCGATCAACGCCGACCAACAGGGCACGCCGGGTCAGGTGCGCCGGGTGATCGACACGGTGCGCGCCGAAGGGATTGAGGTCGTGTTTTCGGAAAGCACCGTCAGCGCCAAGCCCGCGCAGCAAGTGGCGCGCGAAACCGGCGCCGCATACGGCGGCATCCTCTACGTCGACAGCCTGTCCGAGGCGGACGGCCCGGTGCCAACATACCTCGACCTTCTGCGCGTGACCGTCGAAACCATTGCGGCGGGTCTGGCGAAATGACAACGCCTGGCCTGTCGGTCGAAGGGATCACTGTTACCTATCCAAACGGCGTCACCGCCCTGCGCGACGCCAGCTTTGAAATTCCAACCGGCACCATCACCGCCCTTGTCGGGGTCAACGGGTCCGGCAAATCGACGATGTTCAAAGCGATCATGGGGTTTCAGCGGCTATCGAGCGGCAAGATCACCATCCTTGGCCGCCCGGGCGCGCGGGCGTTAAAGGAAGGCATCGTCGCCTACGTCCCCCAGGCGGAGGAGGTTGACTGGACCTTCCCGGTCCTCGTCGAAGATGTCGTGATGATGGGCCGTTATGGCCACATGGGCCTGCTGCGCCGCCCGCGTGCCGCCGACCAGGCCGCCGTCACCGACGCGCTGGCCCGCGTCGGCATGTCCGATTTCCGCCATCGCCAGATCGGCGCGCTGTCAGGCGGCCAGCGCAAGCGCGTCTTTCTTGCGCGCGCCCTGGCACAGGACGGGCAGGTGATCCTGCTGGATGAACCCTTCACCGGCGTCGATGTGCAAACCGAAGAGGCGATCGTGACGCTGCTGGGCGAATTGCGGGCCGAGGGGCGCGTGATGCTGGTTTCGACCCACAACCTTGGTTCGGTCCCTGAATTCTGCGACCGCACGGTCCTGATCAAGGGCACCGTCCTTGCCCACGGCCCGACCGAGGCGACGTTCACCCGCCCCAACCTCGAAGCCGCATTCGGAGGGGTCCTGCGCCGCTTCGTCCTCGGCGGGGCCGACCTGCACCACGACGATGACGACACGCGCGAAGTCACCGTTCTTACCGACGACGAACGGCCCTTCGTCCTCTATGATGAGCGTGACGAATGATCGCCCCCTTGCCCATCATTGACCCAAAAATATCCCGGGGAGGTCTGGAGGGGCTGGCCCCTCCAGCCACCGCCCGCGGCCACGACCCGAGGGATTTTATATCCCGAGGCCCCGACCGGTTGCACCAGGCGGCACCCGTAAGATGAGTGTCCTGTTCGAACCCTTCGCCTATTCCTACATGATCAATGCAATGTGGGTGTCGGCTCTGGTCGGGGCGATCTGCGCATTTCTCAGTGCCTTTTTGATGCTGAAAGGCTGGTCGCTGATTGGCGACGCGCTGTCCCATGCCATCGTTCCCGGTGTCGCGGGGGCCTATATGCTGGGGCTGCCGTTTGCGTTGGGGGCGTTCCTGTCGGGCGGACTTGCGGCGGGCGCGATGCTGTTCCTCAATCGCCAGACGGGACTGCGCGAAGATGCGATCATCGGGCTGATCTTCACCTCGTTCTTCGGGCTGGGGCTGTTCATGGTCTCGCTGAACCCGGTAGCCGTGGACATCCAGACGATAACACTGGGCAATATCCTGGCCATTGCGCCGGCGGACACTGTTCAACTGGCGATCATCGGCGGCGTTACCCTGCTTGTCCTGACGCTGAAATGGCGCGACCTGATGGTGACGTTTTTTGACGAAGGGCACGCGCGCTCCATCGGGCTGCCGACCGGGCGGCTGAAGCTGATTTTCTTCGCGCTTCTGGCCGCCTCGACCGTCGCGGCCCTGCAAACTGTCGGGGCCTTTCTGGTCATTGCCGTTGTCGTCACCCCCGGCGCGACCGCCTATCTGCTGACCGACCGGTTTGGCACTCTGATCATTGTTGCAATCGTCATCGGCACACTGACCAGTTTCATCGGTGCCTACCTCAGCTTCTTCCTTGACGGGGCTACTGGCGGGATCATCGTGCTGCTGCAAACCACCTGCTTCCTGCTGGCGTTCTTCTTTGCCCCGCGCCATGGCCGGATCGCGGTCTGGAGGTGCGCATGATCGAAGAACTCCTCTTGCCGCTACAACTTCCATTCATGCGCGATGCGCTGCTGATTACCCTGATGGTGGCCGTGCCTTCGGCGATGCTGTCCTGTTTTCTGGTGCTGAAGGGCTGGTCGCTGATGGGCGATGCGGTCAGTCATGCGGTGCTGCCGGGGATCGTGCTGGCCTATATTCTGGGCGCTCCACTGGCGCTTGGTGCGTTTATCGCGGGCATGATCTGCGCCCTGACGACCGGCTGGCTGGCCGAGCGGTCCCGCGTCAAGCGCGACACCGTGATGGGCGTGGTATTTTCAGCGATGTTTGCGCTGGGGCTGGTGATGTACACGAAAATCCGCACTGACGTGCATCTGGATCACATCCTGTTCGGAGACATGCTGGGCGTCGCCCGACGGGACCTGATCGAGGCCGGAGCCATCGGCCTGTTCGTCGTCGCGGCAATCCTGATCCGGCGTCGCGACATGGTGCTGCACGCCTTCGATCCCGCACAGGCACAGGCGCTGGGGCTGAACGCGCGGGTACTGCATTACGGGCTGCTGATCATGCTGACGCTTTGCGTGATTGCAGCTTTGAAAGCGGTCGGGATCATTCTGGCGATCGCTCTGCTGATCGCGCCGGGTGCCACGGCGTTTCTGGTGACGCACCGATTTGCCGCGATGCTGGCAGTCTCGGTCGGGGTGGCGGTCACCTCGGTCGTGACAGGCGTCTACGCCAGCTTCTTCATTGACAGCGCACCGGCCCCGACTGTGGTTCTGGTGATGACCGGGTTTTTCATCGCCGCATTCGCCCTTTCGGTCATGCGTGCGCAAAGAATGGGTGCGGTCTAAGCAAGCGCCCATCCTGCGGAAGGGCGCTTGCGTTCGTGGATCATGGGCTGCGGGCATCGGCCCCGTCAATCGGGGCCGTCACCAATCAGATCAGCCTGCCGGCCCCATGCAGGTGCTCTGACCGTAGTTGTTGGTCTCACTATCCTCGACCATATCATCGTTGTGATCAGCCGCGATCAGGAACTGCACGCTGGCGTGATAGGGCGATGGTCCCCATGCCTCGGACGGGATCGACCGGCTGCGCAGGGTCTGCTGGTTGGGCGCCAGCGAGGGGACACCGATTGTGCCATAGTTACTGCCGCCAAAGTTGACCTGAACCACCGAGTTGGGCGAGGCAACGCTGCCGACGTTCTTGACATAAAACTGCACTTTCTGATTGCCGCCGTTCCATGCCCCGCAATAGCCCGAGTGCGGCAGGCCGCTGTTGCCCGAATAGCGTGGCAGGATAATCAGATCAGGCTTGCCCGCGCCGCCCTGACGGTTGCGGATGGCCAATCCGTTCTTGGGGGCCGCGCGCTGTGCCCGCAGGGTAGTTGACGCGACGGGTTGCGCACGCAGCGCTGAATTCTTGCTGCTGGCAGCATCCACTGCCGAAACTGTGGTCGACAGAACTGCAATCATCGACAGCGACTTGAGGGTATGTGAGGCAAAGCGTTTCATGGGGAAGATCCTTATAAACTGGCGTTTCATGCCAGTGTGTCGGATCGTCGGCGCCGATGGTTCAACTTATTGTCCAGGCTGCGCTTCAAGGCGCCGAACGGGCTGTCCCTAACCCTCGGCCAGTTGTGCCAGATAGGCGGCCACGCCAATCAACGCGGCATAGTCATCTTCGATCAGCCAGACCGGGAATGCGTCCATGAACTCTCCGAACCGGCCCTTGTCGCGGAAGGCTTTGGCCAATTCGGCCTCATCGAAATAGGGGGCGACGGCGCGGGCCACGCCGCCGATCAGGAAAATACCACCGCGCGGCAGCTGGATCAGCGACAGGTCTCCGATGGCGTTGCCCAGCAGGCGGATGAAAGTGAACACGGCCTGGCGCGCGCGGTCATCGCCGCCGGCCAGTGCCTCCATTATGGTGCCGCCGTCGCGACGGTCCGTGGCCCCGGTTTGCGCCCCGACCCAGGCGTCGACATTGGACAGGCCGCGCCCGGACAGAACCTCTTCCAGTGCCGGGAACCCGTGGCTGTCGCCGACAAACTGGCTGAGCGACAGATCTTGCGCGCTGCGGATCGGCAGGGTGATATGCCCGGATTCCGAGGCTGTGACCAAGCGCGCCGCACCATCGTGATAGACGGTCGCCGCATTGAACCCGGTGCCCACGCCAACCACCAATTGCGGCGCGGCGGCTTCGGGTGTGGCCCCCGAAATCACCGGACGCAGCTTGTCGTCGTCGATCCGTCCCAGTGCGTGACCCTGCGCCTGCAAGTCATTCAGGATCGCCACCGTCTGCGCCCCGGTTGCGCGCGCCAGCGTGTCGGTATCTATCGCCCAGTCGAGGTTCGTCATGCTTGCCTGACCATCGCGCACCGGACCGGCCACGGCCACACAGGCAGCAGCGCAATTTACGCCGCCCTCAGCCTGAACAAAGCGGCGGATGGCGGTTTCCAGATCGGGGCAGTCGGCGTTGCGATAACGCCGGATCGTATCGGGCAACAGATCCGCGCCCCGGGCCAGCGCAATGCGCGTGTTGGTGCCGCCGATATCGGCGACCAGCGACAATGTGTTGGCTGCGTGGGGCATCAGGCGTCCTTGGATGGGCTTGCGCGGTGATAGGACGTATGCGCCCTGGCCTGCAAGGGCAGGGGATCAGACCGGTGGGCCCGAAGACTGGCCCTGAACCAGCTCGGCCTCTAACAGGGTCCGCACGTCAGCGGCGCCCGGGTCGCGGATTTGGTCCAACAGCATAAGCGCTGCCTGACGCCCGGCCTGACGGACCGAGGACCGCACGGCGGTAAAAACCGGGTTCGCGCCGTCGTTGCGGAAATACGAAAGCTCATCATCGTGGGTCACGACCGAGATGTCGCGCCCGATCTCCAACCCGCGTTCCTGAACCGCACGGCGCACCCCGATGGCGGTTATCAGCGAGGCGACGACGATCCCGGTTGGCGGGCGGGGCAGGGACAGCATCGCAGTGGCAGTCCGGTGGCCATAAGTCTCGGTCATTTCGCCGCTGGTCATCAGCTCAGGGTCCTGCACGATCCCGGCGCTGGCCAGCGCGTCCAGATACCCGGCACGCCGACGCATCGCGAAATCCATCGTTTCCAACCCGTTGATCAGGGCAATCCGTTCATGGCCAAGCTGCGCCAGATGTGCCGTCGCGCGCCGGAAGGCCCGCGTATTGTCGACGTCGATCCAGGCATAATCCGCAGTTTCATGCGATGAACGCCCATGCACCACAAACGGCAGCCCAATGTTGCGCAGCAGGCTGATACGGCGATCCCCCTGTACCGGGCTTTGCAGGATGATCCCGTCCACCGACCTGCGCGAGGCGATTTGCCGATAGGCGCGTTCCTCGTCATCATCCGGCACGATGGACAGCATCATGTCATAGCCGTTTTCGAGGTAAATCTCACCAGCGCCCGCAATGAAGTCGGCGAAGATCGGATTCACCATCTCGTTGCGCTTTGACACCGGAATGACATGCCCGATGGCCATGCTGCGCCCGGTGGCAAGGCTTTTGGCGCGGGTATTGGGGATATAGTGATGCTGGCGGGCGGCATCCTCGACCCGTTTACGCGTCGCCTCGTTCACCTCGGGATACCCGTTCAGCGCGCGGCTGACGGTGGTGGGGGACAGCCCCAGAATTCCGGACAGTTGTTTGAGGTTGATCGAGGGCAAACGAGTTTCCAAAACGCTTTCAATTCCGCGCGACACTAGAATGCCCTGAAGCTTCCGTCAAACGGGATGATCGGCCGTCATCGCCCATATGAACAGATATTTTCAATGCCAATCCGCGAATCCTGGATTGACTCCAGGTAGAAGTTCCTTGATGTTGCGCGACATTCAAAGCGCTTTGGATTTGTCCGTCGGGCGCTTTGCGGACACATGTGCCAAGCAGCACAGACAGGGAGAATACCAAATGAAAAAGACATTGATGGCCAGCGTCGCGGCCTTCGCACTTGCCAGCCCGGCGTTTGCCGCGGGGCATCTGGCCTTCGCCGATGGCGAGGGAGAGTTCAACTGGGACAACTACAAGGAATGGGCAGCAAATGCGCCGGACCTGTCAGGTCAGCAGCTGACGATATTCGGATCTTGGCTGACGCCTGAGGATGATTTTTTTAGGAACATGCTCGCCTACTTCAACGAAGCGACCGGGGCTGAAGCGGTTTTTACCGGGTCTGACAGCTTTGAACAACAGATCATCATTGATGCCGAGGCTGGGTCAGCCCCTAACATCGCGGTGTTCCCGCAGCCGGGTCTGGCCGCAGGTATGGCCGCGAAAGGGTTCCTTTCACCGCTGCCCGAAGGGACCGCAGACTGGACCCGCGAAAACTATGCCGCCGGGCAGTCATGGGTCGATCTGGGCACCTACGCCGACGCGGATGGCAACGACCAGATGTTTGGCTTTTTCTTCAACGTGAACGTCAAAAGCCTGGTCTGGTACAGCCCCGAGAATTTTGAGGACGCCGGCTATGAAGTGCCGGAATCCATGGAAGACCTGAAAGCGCTGACCGAACAGATCGTGGCCGATGGGGAAACGCCGTGGTGCATCGGTCTGGGTTCAGGTGCCGCAACTGGCTGGCCCGCAACCGACTGGGTCGAAGATCTGATGCTGCGCACGCAGGAACCGAGCGTTTATGACGAATGGGTCGCCAATTCGATTCCGTTCACGGATGAACGTGTTCTGGCCGCGATTGACGAGTTCGGCTATTTCGCACGCAACGACGATCATGTTGCCGGTGGCGCAGCTGCCGTTGCCTCAACCGATTTCCGCGACAGCCCCAAGGGCATGTTCAGCTCTCCTCCGCAGTGCTATATGCACCGTCAGGCCTCGTTCGCATCGGCCTTCTTCCCGGAGGGTGTTGTCGTGGGTGAGGATGCCGATTTCTTCTATTTCCCGGGCTATGCGGAAAAAGACCTCGGCTCACCCGTGCTGGGTGGCGGAACACTGCTTGCCATCACCAACCCGTCTGATGCTGCAGATGCCTTCATCAGCTTCCTGGAAACGCCATTCGCCAATGAGGTGATGATGGCGCAGACCGGGTTCCTGACGCCGCACAAGGGTGTGAATCTGGCCGCCTATAAGGATGACACGCTGCGCAAGCAGGGCGAAATTCTGTTGGGCGCGACCACCTTCCGCTTTGACGGATCCGACCTGATGCCTGCCGCCGTGGGGCAGGGGTCGTTCTGGACCGGCATGGTTGACTATACCGGTGGCAAGTCCGCAGCAGATGTGGCAGCTGGAATCCAGACGTCCTGGGACGCCGCGAAGTAAGACCACTTGCACGGCCCGGCCAATGCGCCGGGCCGTGCAGCACTGATTTCTGGGGGGACAGGCGATGCATCCGGCACTTCAGGGCCTTTTCACAATCATCATCGGCGTCGGCGGTTGCGTGGGGTATTTCTACTTCTCGAACCAACTGCTCGACAAAGTGCTGTTCCCGGCCAAAGGCCCGAACATCGGGCGTAATATCAACAACGCCAACATGATCCGCCCCTGGCTGTTTCTGGCCCCGGCGATCCTGGCGCTTGGCCTTTACCTGGCATATCCGGTTGTCGCGACCTTCTGGCTGTCGGTCACTGACCGCGATCAGGGCGGGGCCTTCGTGGGTCTGGCCAATTACGCACAAATGCTGGACGAACCGAAATTTACCGAAGCGCTGCGCAATAATATGCTGTGGCTGATCATCGTGCCCGCAGCCTCTACCGGGTTCGGACTGCTGGCGGCGCAGTTGACCGACCGGATCAAATGGGGCGCGGTTGCGAAATCGCTGATCTTCATGCCGATGGCGATTTCCTTCGTCGGCGCGGGCGTGATCTGGAAACTGGTGTATGAAACACGCCCCGTGGACGTCGAACAGATCGGCGTGCTGAACGCGGTCTACCTGTCGCTTGGCGGGACCGAGCCGCAGACCTGGCTGACGATCCCGCTGTGGAACTCGATCTTCCTGATGATCGTGCTGATCTGGATTCAAACCGGCTTTGCCATGGTGATCCTGTCGGCCGCCTTGCGCGGTATCCCGGAAGAAACGATCGAGGCTGCGATTGTCGACGGCGCCAACCCGTTCCAGATCTTCTTCAAGATCAAGGTGCCGCAGATCGTGGGCACCATCATCGTGGTCTGGACCACGATCACCATCGTCGTCCTCAAGGTCTTTGATATCGTCTTCGCGATGACCAACGGCCAGTGGGAAACGCAGGTGCTGGCCAATTATATGTACGACAAGATGTTCCGCGCCGGTGACTGGGGCGTCGGGTCCGCTGCCGCGATGATCATCATGCTGCTGGTCACCCCGATCCTGGTCTGGAACGTCTACAACGCCCGTAAGGAGATGCGCTGATGGATAACATTGCCGGAAGCAAGTCGAGCCTTACTTGGGTCGTCCATATCTCGGTCGTCCTGCTGGTGGCACTGTGGCTGTTCCCGACCATCGGGCTGCTGGTGTCGTCCTTCCGCACCGCCGACCAGATCGCCACCGGCGGCTGGTGGAAAGCGATGTTCCCGGCCGAGCAGAACCAGACCTATCGCGCCGCAGACCCGGATGACGAGGGCGTACAGACCCGCGATGGCGCGCTGTTCGTGATTGAGGGCAATGTCTTTGACGGTGCGGCTGTTGGTGAGATCAGCGTTTGGGGCACATCCTCGCGCGAAATCAGCGCCTACACGGCTGGCGAAACCGCCACCCTGAAGGACGGCCAAGAGCTGACGGTTCAAGCCAACGGCGATTTCCGCCTGACCTCGCCCGAGGAAATGTCGGGGCGCGGACAGCGGATCTTTACCACCGCCGTAACGCCGCCGGATTTCACGACCCAGAACTACAAAGACGTGCTGTTCACCGAAGGCTCCGGCGGGGGAATGGCCAAGGCGTTTTTCAACACGCTGACGGTGACGATCCCGGCGACGATCATCCCGATCCTGATCGCGGCTTTTGCGGCCTATGCGCTGGCGTGGATGGATTTTCCGGGCCGTGCACTGCTGATTGCCGCCGTCGTGGCGCTTCTGGTGGTGCCGCTGCAACTGGCGCTGATCCCATTGCTGCGGTTTCATAACGAGATTGGGATCGGCAAAGGATATGTCGGGGTCTGGCTGGCCCATACCGGGTTTGGCCTACCGCTCGCCATCTATCTACTTCGCAATTACATGGTCGGGCTGCCGCGCGACATTATCGAAAATGCGCGTGTCGACGGGGCCAGCGACTTCCAGATCTTCGTCAAGATCATCCTTCCGCTGTCCTTTCCGGCGCTGGCCAGCTTCGCGATCTTCCAGTTCCTTTGGACATGGAACGACCTGCTGGTCGCACTTGTGTTCCTGATCGACTCCAGCGGGGAAACCACCGTGATGACCAAGCAGATTGTCGAGCTTCTGGGCACGCGCGGCGGCAATTGGGAAATCCTCGCCACGGCGGCCTTCATCTCGATCGCGGTGCCGCTGGCGGTGTTCTTCATGATGCAGAAATACCTGGTGCGCGGCCTGCTGGCCGGTTCGGTGAAGTAGGGGCATGAACGTGCTGATGACAGACCAACAGCCGCAATACGCGGTACTGGCGGCGGACCCGGATTGGTGGCGCGGGGCGGTGATCTATCAGATCTATCCGCGCAGCTTTCAGGACAGCAACAATGACGGCATCGGCGACCTGAGCGGGATTATCCACCGCCTAGGCCACATTGCCGATCTGGGCGTCGATGCGATCTGGATTTCGCCGTTCTTCAAGTCGCCGATGAAGGACTTTGGCTATGACGTTTCCGATTATCGCGACGTCGACCCGATGTTCGGCACGCTGGGCGATTTCGATGCGCTGATCGAACGCGCGCACGAACTGGGGATCCGGGTGATGATCGACCTGGTGCTGTCCCATACCTCGGACGAACACCCGTGGTTCAAGGACAGCCGGGGAAGCGCCGAAGCTGCGCGCGGCGACTGGTACGTCTGGGCCGACGCGAAACCGGACGGGTCGCCGCCAAACAACTGGCTGAGCATTTTTGGCGGTTCCGCATGGGAATGGGACGGCGGGCGCATGCAGTATTATCTGCACAACTTCCTGACCACCCAACCGGACCTGAACTTGCACAATGCAAACGTGCAGAATGCGCTGCTGGACGTGGTGCGATTCTGGCTGGACCGGGGCGTGGATGGCTTCCGCCTCGACACCATCAACTTCTATTTCCACGACGATCAACTGCGCGACAACCCCGCGCTGGCGCCCGAGGATCGCAACGACACCATTGCGCCCTCGGTCAACCCCTACAACTGGCAGGATCATCTGCACGACAAGAACCGGCCCGAGAATCTGGATTTCCTGCGCCGGTTCCGCGCCGTGCTGGATGAATACCCGGCCGCGGCCTCGGTCGGCGAAGTCGGCGACGCGCAGCGGGGGCTGGATATTCAGGCCGAGTACACATCGGGCGGTGACAAGGTGCACATGTGTTATGACTTCGCCTTCCTGTCGAACGCCTATCCGACCGGGACGCGGGTCGCCAATGTGCTGGAGAAATTCGAATCCGTGGCCAGCGACGGTTGGGCCTGCTGGGCCTATTCGAACCACGACGTCATGCGCCACACCTCGCGCTGGAACCTGTCGGACGCCGCCCAACGCACCTATGCCGCGCTGCTGATGGCGATGCGCGGGTCTGTCTGCCTCTATCAGGGCGAGGAGTTGGGCCTGACCGAGGCTTACGTTCCGTTTGAGGAGCTTCAGGACCCCTATGGCATCCGATTCTGGCCCAAGTTCAAAGGCCGCGACGGTTGCCGCACGCCGATCCCCTGGGTACAGGACAACCGCAACGGCGGTTTTTCGGGCGGCAAGCCCTGGCTGCCAATGGCAATGGAACATCTGGAAAAGGCCGTCGCCCGGCAGGAGGGTGAGCCGGACGGAATGTTGGCCTTCTATCGCGCGATGATCGCGTTCCGTGCGGGCCAGCCAGCCCTGTCCAAGGGCACGCTGGAAATCACCAGCCACGGCGATGACCACATCAGCCTGATCCGCACCCATGACGGGCGGCGCATAATCTGTGCCTTCAACCTGTCCGATGACGCGATTGCGCTGTCACTGCCGAAGGGCGATTGGACCACCTGCGCCGACGCACCGTTTTCCGCTGATGCAACCAACACTCACCTCGCGCCCTGGCAAGCCCTGTTTGCCACGGCACCTGCCTGACCCAAGGAGGCTCTCATGGCCGATCTTCTGCTCACCGATGTTGCCAAATCCTATGGCGACGTGGACGTTCTGAAAAACATCGACCTGGATATCAAGACGGGTGAGCTGATCGTGTTTGTCGGCCCCTCGGGCTGCGGCAAGTCCACCCTGCTGCGGATGATCGCCGGGCTGGAAAAGATCACTGGGGGCGAGCTTCAGATCGACGGGCAGGTGGTCAACGACATGCCGCCCAGCCAGCGCGGCATCGCGATGGTGTTCCAAAGCTATGCGCTCTATCCGCATATGACGGTGCGCGACAACATGGCCTTCGCGCTGAAGATCGCCAAGAAATCGAAAGAAGAAATCGACGCCGCCATCACCAAGGCCGCGCGCATTCTGCAATTGGACGACTACCTCGACCGGCTGCCCAAGGCGCTGTCGGGCGGGCAGCGGCAGCGGGTTGCGATCGGGCGGTCCATCGTGCGCGATCCAAAGGTGTATCTGTTCGACGAACCGCTTTCGAATCTCGATGCCGCCCTGCGCGTGGCAACCCGAATCGAGATCGCGCAACTGAAGGAGTCCATGCCGGATTCGACGATGATCTACGTCACCCATGACCAGGTCGAGGCGATGACGCTCGCCTCCCGCATCGTGGTGCTGGCCAACAAGGGCATCGCGCAGGTCGGCAGCCCGCTGGACCTTTATGAGCGCCCTGAGAATGAGTTTGTGGCGCAGTTCATCGGCTCCCCCGCAATGAACCTGCTTCCCGGAGAGGTGATCGAGACTGGCGCGCGCACCACCGTGAAGCTGGACGGCGGCGGGTTGGCCGTGTCTTCGGTGCCGACAAAGGACAGCGACAAGGGGATGAAAGTCAACGTAGGCGTGCGCCCCGAAGATATGGTCGAAGCGACCGGCGAAGATTACCTCTATGAAGGCACGGTGAATATCACCGAGGCACTGGGTGAGGTGACGCTGCTGTATTTTGAAGCGGTCGGTGACGCCGATCCTGTCATCGGCAAGCTGCCCGGCATTCACGCGGATATGCGAAAGAAGGTCGTGCGCCTGGGCGCGGTGCCCGAGAAAGTGCATGTGTTTTCGAACGGAAAATCGCTGCTGTATCGGTAGCTGCGGTCCGCCTGGGAAAACCGGCGACCGGGCCGCCGGATATGAAATCCGCCGGGTCGTTGCCGCGGGCGGTGGCCGCGCGTCACCCCTTGCGCCAGCCGAACAGGTGGATCACGCGCGGCACGGCAAATCTGGCGCTTGCGGCTGCGTGCCTCCGGCGGAGATATTTTTAGCAAGAAGAGGTGCGGGGTCGTGCCAGCCGGTTCCCGTTTGATTGAGTATTGAGCGTGCCGCATCTGATTGTTGCGCGTTTTTCTCGCCAATTGGCCTGCCGCAACAGTACGGATATTTACACAACCCCTCACACCCCCGTGCCTTCACCGCCTCGTGATTCCCCGTGCCTGCCGATCCGGGGCAGGGTGCCGCGAAACGCTAACACATGAGAGGCCCCATGCCGCTGACACGCCGACAGATACTTGCCGCCGCGCTCGCCGCTGCCGCCACGCCATCCTCTGCGCAGGAATCCGAGCCGATCAGCCAGGTTCTGACCGACCTGCTGGGCTTTGATCAGCCGCGATTTGATCGCGCCATCGCTTCGGTCGCGGCGCGGGGCGGGACGGACCTGATCAGCTCGCTCATCTTCCTTATGCCATTCACCTATGGGCCGCGGGAAAAATTCGACATGGCACTTCAGGCCCTGACCCGCGAACGCCGCACCGGCTGGTTCGACTGGATGCTCTGGCAAGAGGCCCACCCAGAGGTTGCCTCGCACCCCGCCTATTACGACTTCAAGCGCGAGGTTCTGTTGCAGATCGACCCGGCTTTCGATCCCTTCATCGCGTCGCGCTATATCACACCCGATGCGGCCCGAATTCGGTTTGAAGAGGTCACCTGGGGCGGTGTCGTCAAGGACGGCATTCCGTCGCTGGACAACCCACCGCTGATCGCGGCGGACGAAGCGAGCTATCTGCGCGACGACGACCTTGTCTTTGGCGTGTCAATCAACGGTGATACCCGCGCCTATCCGCTGCGGATCATGGGCTGGCACGAGATGTTTAATGAGGTGATCGGCGGTGTCCCCGTCGCGCTGGCCTATTGCACGCTTTGCGGGTCGGGCATCCTGTTTGAAACCACCGTGCAGGGGCGCAATAAACCGTTCGTCTTTGGCTCTTCCGGTTTCCTTTACCGGTCCAACAAACTGATGTTCGATCGCGCCACCGACACGCTGTGGAACCAGTTCACTGGGGAACCGGTGCTGGGCAAGCTGGCGAAATCGGGAATCCGGCTGAACCAGCGCCCGGTCGCGATCGCAACATGGGCGGACTGGACGCGCGACAACCCAACGACCAAAGTGCTGAGCCTTGAGACAGGGCATCGGCGCAACTATGCCTCGGGCCATGTCTATCGCGAATATTTCGCCAGCCCTGATCTGATGTTTCCAGCTGCCGTGGATCAGACGGAACACGCGCAGAAGGATTATGTTTTCGGCATCCGTCAGTTCGGCGTCGCCAAGGCCTGGCCGCTGGACGCCTTCGTGCGCAATCCAGTCATCAATGACCGCGCGGGTGAAATGAACATCGTGTTGATCGGCGACCCCGATGGGCGCAGCGTTCGCGCCTATGAACGCGGTGAGTTGGAGTTTTCGGCCGACCTGCGCGCCGGCGGCGTACAATGGCAACGATCCGAAGATGCGCTGAGCGCGCCGGATGGTCGAACCCTGCCACGCGTGGCCGGACATATCGCTTATTGGTTCGCCTGGGACAATTACGTCGGCGCCGCGGGTGAGGTCTACGGCGGATAGTCGTGGCCAGATCCACGCAGGCCCGGCACCTTTCAAGCCCGCCCGACGCGCAACAATCGGCGTTCTGAAAGCACGGCCCGGCACTCGGCGCTTCCCTACCATCATTGACCCACAAATATCCCCGCCGGAGGCACAATTCTCTTCCAACGCGCCGCCGGGCGCCAAGCGGCACATTTCATCATTCCGCCCGACACCCTCATCCCCTAGGGTACGGGCCATGAACGTGCCCGCCGAAGACATCGGAACCGTGCGTCGTCGCCGGGTGATCTTTGTCCCCGGATACGACCCGTTCCCGCCGCGCCGCTACCGCGAGATGTATCGCAGCGAGGGTGCGAAACAGGCAGAAATCTCGGGTTATGAGATCGCTGTTGAGGGCGATCCGAAACAAGGCGGCACCCGTTGGACTGTGCGCGCCGTGATCGAGGGGGCGCAGGTCGACACTCAGGTTCAGGTGTTGCTGTGGTCGGATATCGTTCAGGCCTCGATGGATCGGGGCGTTGCGGCCACCTATTGGCTGCTGCTGCGCACCGTCTGGATCTATGTTCGATCCGGCGCGCTGCGCCGTCTGATGCGGCTTCGGGCCGGGCCGATCTTCGCAGCGCTTTATCCGGCGGTGATGCTGATCCTGCAATTGGTCGTCGCAGTCGCGCTTGGCGCTGGTTTCGGCGCGCTGATCGCCGGGCTGATCTGGCCGCTGCTGTTCTGGCCGGTTCTGCTGATCACCACGCTGGTGATCCTGCGCACCTTCAAACGCGTCGACGGGCGCATCTATGCCTATTACCTGATGCACGACTACGCCTTCAGCGCCAGCCGATGGGGTGCCCCGGCGCCCGACCTGATCCACCGGATGGCCACATTCACCGACCAGATCGCCGAGGCATTGTCCGAGGATGTGGATGAGGTGCTTGTGGTTGGCCATTCCTCCGGGGCCGAGGTTGCGGTGATGGTACTGGCCGATCTTCTGCGCCGGGGGGACTTGCCGACGGGCAGGCCCGCGTTGTCGTTGCTGACACTTGGGCAGGTGATCCCGATGACCGCGTTCCTGCCGGAGGCCAGCGGGCTGCGCAGGGATCTGTGCCAGATGGCCGGGCAGGGGCAGATCACATGGGTGGACATCAGCGCGCCGGGCGATGGCGCCTCTTTCGCACTGTGTGATCCGGTCGCGGTCAGCGGTGTCGCGCCGCCGGACAAGCGCTGGCCGCTGGTCCTGTCCGCTGCCTTCAGCCAGACGCTAAAGCCCGCAACGCTCGCCGCGATCAAACGACGGTTCTTTCGGATGCATGTTCAATACCTCTGCGCCTTCGATAATCCGGGCGAATACGACTATTTCCGCGTCACCGCCGGGCCAAAGACGCTGGCGGACCGGTTCGGGCACCGCGCCCCCTCGGCCAGCCGGATCGAGGTTCCAACCTCGCCACACACGACCATGGCCCCATGATCCCGCCCAAGCCGGAACCGCGCGCGCGGCGTGTTTCGCTGTGGCGCTATCTGCGACTGTTCCGGCGCGACATCCTGTCTGCACAACCCGCGCACCTCTACCGGGCCTGGATGGCGGAGTTCCGTACGCCGTTTTTCCGCAGTGTGCTGGTAAATGATCCGGAGGTGATCAAGACCGTGCTGAACGACTGTCCGATGGAATTCCCCAAGTCCGCCCGCGTGGCGGAAGGGCTGCGCCCTTTGCTTGGCAACGCGGTCTTTGTGACCAACGGACAGACATGGCAACGCCAGCGCCGCATCATCGACCCCGCATTCGAAGGAGGCCGCATTCGCGATACCTTTCCGTCAATGCTGGCAGCCGCAAGGGCCGCCGCCACGCGCCTGCCCGAAGGGCAGGCCGAAGTCGAGGCACTGGCCAGTCACGCCGCAGCGGATGTGATCTTTCGCACGCTGTTTTCGATCCCGATCGAGGACAAGCAGGCCACTCAGGTGTTCCACGCGTTCCAGGCCTATCAGCGCAGCCAGCCGATCCTGAATATCGCGGCCTTCCTGCCCCTGCCGCGCTGGCTGCCCCGGTTCCACCGTCGCGGCACCAGGGCCAGCGCCCGCCATATCCGTGATCTGATCGGGCAATTGACTGCGCAGCGCGCCGCATTGATTGCCGCCGGAACCGCGCCGGACGATCTGGCGACAAAGATCATGACAACGCCGGACTCTGAAACCGGGCAGAGATTCTCGGCCGCTGAAATGGTCGATCAGGTGGCGATCTTTTTTCTGGCCGGGCACGAAACCTCGGCCTCGGCGCTGGCCTGGGCGCTGTATCTGCTGGCAACCCACCCCGAAGCGCAGGACCGTGTCGCGGCCGAGGCTGCCACTTTCCTGGCCAAGCCCGAGTTTTCCAATCTGTCGACCCTGTCTTTCACCCGCGATGTCTTTCGCGAGGCGTTGCGCCTGTACCCGCCGGTTCCGATGATGGTGCGCAGCGCGAATTCCGCGTGCAGGTTCCGCGACCGTGATGTGACGCCGGGCACGCAGGTGGTCCTGTCACCCTGGCATTTGCAGCGGCATGAACGGCTTTGGGACAATCCCGACGGTTTTGACCCTGACCGCTGGACAACAGACGCCGGGCGGGCATCGGCGCGGCAGGCTTATCTTCCGTTCTCGTCCGGGGCGCGGGTCTGCCCGGGGGCCGGGTTCGCGATGGTGGAAGGGCCGCTGCTGCTGGCGCATCTGGTCGCCCATAGGTTGATCCGCCCCGTGCCCGATGCTGTGCCGGTTCCTGTGGCGCATCTGACCGTTCGGGCCCGCGATGGCATCACGCTGCGATTCGCAAAACGCAGAGAATCGCAAGCCCAGGCAGCAGAATCGCCGCAACAATAAGGCCCATTTTGCCGAATTAGCCACGATTCCGCGTGTAGCGGAGCCTGAATAGGCGAAGAAAAGCGCATGATTACGTTGCGTCAAGCGGGCAAGCGATTGTCGCCGCATTTCCTACAAAAGCCGGTATTAACAGATAGTTAACGATTTGGGTGAGGTTCGATTTGTATCATCTTTACAACATCGAACCACCTGAAAGCGTCAATAGGTGTTCGGCGATCGGCAGAAAGCCGCTAACAACCTGGGGTTGATTACTTTTAGGTGGTGGGATGACAATGACAAACGTAGCACAATACGCAGGCACACAGGGACGCCCCGTCAGACGGTCGTTCCTGCGATTGGCGGTCCCTTCGATCCGTACCCAGAACGTGGCCATGTGTGAGCGGGAGTCAGAGTCCCTCAGCGAAAGTCACATGAGAGCGTTGTTTGCTGATGAGCTGCGCAGGAAACCGTTGATGTCGCGCCTGAAGAATGTTGTGCGCGCACCGACTGAACCGACGAAAGTGGTTCGGAACGGTTGAATTAATAAACAATCATCCGAAAATGATGAAATTGTTGCGGATCAACTGCGGATCACCCAACGATTATTCTGGGGCAACTCTTTGACCCGAATGACCTTTACATAGGTTAACGCGGTCTCAATACCGTCTATCACAATAGGTTTCGACAAACCGGGTCAGCAGAGTAGGCACCTCGAAAGAGGTACCCGCAACCAAACGGCGGTGAACACAGTGATCATGCGCCAGTTGCAGGCATTGTTCGGGGATGGCCTGACTGTCAAAACGTCCAAGCTGTCGTCGCTGCGCGGCAACTGACTTCGGATTACGGATCGCTGCCAGGCCGCTGATACCATTCAAGAACATGGATACGAAGCGCCGAGGCAAGCCCCTGATCGGGCGGGCGTTCGCTGTCGATCTGCGCGGCCAGCGTATTGACCGGCAGGCCCTGATCGGCGGCTATGTGGCGCAAGGCGTCCCAGAACTCATCCTCAAGCGAAACACTCGTCCGGTGGCCGGCCAGGGTCAGGGATCGTTTGGCGGGCCGTCTGCTCATTCCGTTTTGTGACCGTCCAGGTCCTGTTTGCGTTTGACCGCTGCGGCGTGATCCAGCGCCTTTGCCGCGGCGCTGCGCCCGAATTTCACCGAATTCTCATCTGCCGAGGTCTTCGCCGCAACCTTCGCGCGGGCCTTGCGGAATTTATTGAGGTTGACCGGCTGGCTCATGCCTTGGGGCCGATCATCGCTTCGGGTCGGACCACACGGTCGAAAGTCGCTTCATCGACGAACCCCAGGGCCACGGCCTCTTCCCGCAGCGTGGTGCCGTTCTTGTGGGCAGTTTTGGCGACCGTGGTGGCGTTGTCATAGCCAATCTCGGGCGCCAGCGCGGTCACCAACATCAGCGATTCCCGCATCAGCTTGTCGATCCGGTCCGTATTTGCACGGATACCGGCGGCGCAATTGTCCGTGAAGGCACTGGCCGCGTCGCCAAGAAGCTGCATGGATTGCAACAGGTTATAGGCCATCATTGGCTTATAGACGTTCAGTTCAAAATGCCCCTGCGACCCTGCAAAACCCACGGCGGCATCATTGCCCATCACATGCGCGCACACCTGGGTCAGCGCCTCACACTGCGTCGGATTGACCTTGCCCGGCATGATCGAGCTTCCGGGCTCATTCTCGGGCAGCAACAGCTCATAGAGGCCGCAGCGGGGGCCGGAGCCCAACAGGCGAATATCATTGGCGATCTTGAACAGGCTGGCGGCCACGGTGCGGCAGGCACCGGACATCTCGACCATGGCATCATGGGCGGCCAGCGCTTCGAATTTGTTGGGCGCGGTGACAAAGGGCAGGCCTGTGATTTCAGCCATGTTCGCCGCCACGGTTTCGCCCCAGCCGGGGCGTGTGTTCAGCCCGGTGCCGACCGCCGTTCCACCCTGGGCAAGCTCATAGATGCGCGGCAAGGCTGCTTCCACCCGGGCGACCCCCATGGCCACCTGATGGGCATAGCCGGAGAATTCCTGCGCCAGCGTCATCGGCGTTGCATCCATTGTATGAGTACGTCCGATTTTTATGATGCCATCGAACTCTGCGACCTTTTCTTCAAGCACCGCATGAAGTTTTTTCAGCCCCGGCAGCAACACATCCCGCGCGGTCATCGCGGTGGCAATGTGCATCGCCGTCGGGAAGGTATCGTTTGAAGACTGGCCCATGTTGCAATGGTCATTTGGGTGCACCGGGGATTTGGACCCAATCTCTCCACCCAGAATTTCGATGGCGCGGTTCGCGATCACCTCATTGGCGTTCATATTTGATTGGGTGCCAGACCCGGTTTGCCAGACCACCAGCGGAAAGTGATCGTCCAGCTTGCCGGTAACCACCTCGGACGCGGCTTCGATCATCGCGTCGGCCAGTTTTGCGTCCAGCGCGCCCGCATCGCGGTTTGCCTGCGCACAGGCCTGTTTGATCACACCCAAGGCGCGCACGATGGCGGTTGGCTGACGCTCCCACCCGATGGGAAAGTTCATCAGGCTGCGCTGGGTCTGGGCGCCCCAGTATTTATCGCCCGGAACCTCTAGCGGGCCAAAACTGTCGGTTTCTGTGCGGGTATCAGTCATGGCATGCCTCGTCCGAAGATGGTTGGGGATCAGTTACAACTGATGCGAACGGATTCCAATGTGTTATGATCGTCGCGGGACAGATAATGGAGCGCTGATATGGACGACTATTATGATCTTGGCGGGTACAGCCGGAAAATCCAGACATCCTCGGCCGAGGCGCAGATCTGGTTCGATCGCGGGCTGAACTGGACCTATGGCTATCACCATGAAGAGGCGGTGGTTTGTTTTGAAAAAGCACTGGCCGCAGACCCGGATTGCGCGATGGCGCGTTGGGGCATCGCCTATGGAATCGGGCCGAATTACAATCTGCAATGGGGCGATTTCACCGATGAAGAACGCGCGAACTGCATGGATCGTGGCCGCGCTGTACTGGCAGAGGCACGGGCCACGGGGGCCGAGGCGCAGTTGATCGACGCCCTTCGGGCGCGCTTTGCGGCCAAGGGGGTTCCGGGGCCTGAGGATTTCGGGCCGTACAATGATGCCTATGCAGAAGCGATGCGTGAAGTACACGGCGCAAACCCCGATGATATGGACATTATCACGCTGTTTGTCGAGGCGATGATGAACCGCACGCCATGGCAACTGTGGGATCTGAAAACCGGGGCCGAAGCGGAAGGCGCTGATACTGCGGAGGCGGTGGCCGTCTTGGAAAACGCCTTCGCAAAGATACCCGGTGCGCGGAAGCATCCCGGATTGTTGCATATGCACATTCACCTGATGGAAATGTCCCCGACACCCGAGGCTGCACTGGTGTCAGGCGATGCGCTGATCGGGCTGGTTCCGGCGTCGGGGCATCTGATGCACATGGCCACTCATGTTGATGTGCTGTGCGGCGATTACCTCAGCACGATCCAGCGAAATCAGATCGCGACCCTGGCGGACGCACAATATTTCGCGCGCGAAGGGAAAGAGCATTTTTACACGCTTTACGCGGCGCATAACATTCACTTCACCGTCTATGGTGCTATGTTGCTTGGACAAAAAGCGGTCGCACTAAGCGCTGCAGAACAGTTGGCCGGGTTCATGTCGCGCGAAGTGGTCGCGATGATGCCCGAATTCGCCGAATCCTTCGTGCCGATGAAACCGCATGTGCTGGTGCGTTTTGGCCATTGGGACGCGTTGAAGGCGCAATCGCTGCCGGAGGAGCCGGACCTCTACCGGATGTCCACGGCGCTGGTACACTATGGAAAATCAGTTGCCCATTCAGCGACGGGTGAGGTGGCCGAAGCAGAGGCAGAGCGAGAGTTGTTTCGCACAGCGAAGGCTGTCGTGCCGGACGAATGGATGCTGTTTAATAACAAAAGCAACGATATACTGACGATCGCCGAAGCGATGCTTGAAGGCGAACTTGCCTATCGAAAAGGCGCATATGACGATGCCTTTGACCATCTGCGCCGCTCGGTTCACCTGTCCGATAACCTTGCCTATGACGAGCCATGGGGCTGGATGCAGCCCGCGCGCCATGCGCTTGGCGCGTTGCTGATGGAACAGGGCCACCTGGACGAGGCTGAGGCGGTTTACCGCGCCGATCTGGGCTATGACGACACGCTGGCGCGCCCGCACCAGCACCCGGAAAACGTCTGGTCGCTGCATGGGCTGCATGAATGCCTGACACGCAAGGGTAACGAGGTTGAGGCGGCGCTGATCAAACCGCGCCTCGACATCGTGGCGGCGCGTGCGGATGTGCCGATCCGGGCGTCGTGTTTCTGCCGACGTTCCTGAATTATTTGCGGAAACTGTCCAGGCTGACAACTTCTCCGGCGGCATCGGGTTTGGCGTCGGTGTCGTCGTTTGCCTCGTCCGGTGTTTCTTCACCCGATTCCGCGTCATCCTCGGTCGATTCAAACCGCAGCCCGAATTCGACCGAGGGGTCAACGAAGGTGCGGATGGCGTCATAGGGGATGTAAAGCGGTTCGGGCTGATCGCCGAAGTTCAGCGTGACCGCGAAGCCTTCATCCGTCACGTTCAGGTTGTCGAACCAGTGCTGCATCACCACTGTCATCTCTTCCGGGAAGCGGTCGCTAAGCCAGTCCGCGATCTCCACATCCGGGTGCAGGGTGTCGAAGGTGATGAAGAAATGATGCTCTCCGGGAAGGCCGTTGGCCTCGATATCGGTCAGCACCTCCTGGATCAGGCCGCGCATGGCGCGGTGCATCAGGTTTCCATAATCAATCCGGCGGGTCATGGGCGCGCTTCTGTTTGGGCGTTTGTCAAAACCATAGTGGATTCGCAGGGGATGAAAAGTGGTCGCAGGCGCGCCGTCGTCACGCCAGCCCGATTGCGCCCAATCCGGCCCCCAGCAACGCGGCCAGACCCAGCACGCCGGGCAACCCCCAGTGGCGGCGCAGGATCAGGTAACCGGCCAGCAGGGCAAGGGCGACGGCGACCGGATCAAGGCTGGCCGGGTCCGGCGTTAGCAGGGAGGCGGGGCCAATGGACGTCGCGCCGACGCTGGCAAAAAACACATGAACCGCGAACCAGATCGACAGGTTCAGGATCACCCCGACAACCGCGGCGGTAATTGCCCGCAGCGCGCCGGACAGGCGCGGGCGGGTGGCGATCCAGTCGATGTAGGGGGCACCTGTGAAGATCCACAGGAAGCACGGCGCAAAGGTCATCCAGATCGTTACCAATGCGGCCAACAGCGCCAGTCCAATCCCGCCTTCGCGGTAACCGGCCAAGAAGCCGACGAATTCGGTCACCAGGATCAGTGGCCCGGGCGTTGTTTCGGCCAACCCCAGCCCGTCCATCATCTCGGGCAGCGTCAGCCAGCCGAAATCGCCGACGACCGCTTGCGTCATATAGGCCAGAACGGCGTAGGCACCGCCAAAGGTCACGACGGCGAGTTTGGAAAAGAACACCCCAACCTCAACCAGCAGCGTCGCATCCAACGCCCAAAGCAGCGCCAGCGGCGTGCCCCAGATCACCGCCCAGATGGCGATCGTTGCCGGGGTATTGGTCTTGACCCGCGGCGGGGCCGCCGTCGCCACGCCCCGCGCTGTTGCCAGCCCCCAAAGCCCCGCGCCAATGACGATCAGCGGATAGGGAAGCTGGAAGACGAAAATGCCGAGGAAGGCGAGGGCGGCGATGACCCAATGCGCCGTGCCGTGCAGCGCCTTTTTGGCGACGCGCAACAGCGCCTCGATCACGATCACGACGACCGTGGCTTGTACGCCCAGAAACAATGCCGCGACAAAGGGGACCTGCCCGAACCACGCATAGATTGTGGCGAGCGCGGCGATGACGATGGCACCGGGGATGACGAAAAGCCCCCCGGCAATCAGCCCGCCGGGCACGCCCCGCAGTTTCCATCCGGCAT
>Ga0070726_10000116_pt1 | contig 134926 bp, 106 predicted proteins | sample tdAd471_FD_67275 | JGI IMG/M metagenome (GOLD analysis project Ga0070726, IMG submission 67275) | Marine sediment microbial communities from the Atlantic coast under amendment with organic carbon and nitrate - tdAd47.1 | ecosystem: Environmental > Aquatic > Marine > Coastal > Sediment...
AAGTAGCCACTAAAAACAAAATTAAGTGGCAACCCGAAATTTTACCGGCAGGTGGTACCGATACAGCAGGCATACAGCGTATGACGGCAGGTGGTTCTATTTCCGGTGCAGTTTCTATACCTACCAGGCATATCCACCAGGTAATTGAAACCATACACAAAAAAGATTTAGAAGGCGCTATTAATTTGTTGACTGCTTGTGTAAATAGCTTAGATAAAGGAAACTGGGCTTTTTAATCAGCTCCTTTAAACTGGTTTAAAAAGCGTACATCGTTTTCGAAAAATAATCTAAGGTCGTTTATTTGGTATTTAAGCATAGTAATACGTTCTATACCCATACCAAAAGCAAAGCCTGTATAAACAGAAGAATCTATACCACAACTATCTAATACATTTGGGTCAACCATACCGCAACCCATAATTTCTACAAAACCTGTGTATTTACAAATATTACAGCCTTTTCCGCCACAAATATTACAGGAAACATCTACCTCTGCGCTAGGCTCTGTAAAAGGAAAATAAGAAGGTCTTAGCCTAATTTCGGCATCGTCACCAAACATTTCTTTGGCAAAATAAAGTAGTGTTTGTTTTAAATCGGCAAACGAAACACCTTTATCTATATATAAGCCTTCCACCTGATGAAAAATACAGTGCGCACGTGCAGAAATGGCTTCATTTCTGAATACTCTGCCCGGCATTATCATTCTGATAGGCGGTTTGGTACTTTCCATAACTCTCACCTGTACAGAAGAAGTATGTGTTCGTAAAGCAATGTCTTTGGTAGAATCACTTTCATCTCGCTTTATGAAAAAAGTATCTTGCATATCACGAGCAGGATGTTCGGGCGGGAAATTCAAAGCAGAGAAGTTGTGCCAATCATCTTCAATTTCTGGGCCCTCTGCAACGGTATATCCAATTTTAGAAAAAATACTTACTATTTCGTTTCTTACCAGTGAAAGTGGATGTCTTGTTCCCACATTGGTAGGTTCACCGGGCATAGATAAATCCAAATCCGTTTTGGAAGAAGAGGCATCACTACCATTTTGATTTTTTAAGGCATTAATTTTTTCTTCGGCAGCAGTTTTGAGCCTGTTTAGACCCTGACCGACATCTTTTTTGATGTTTCCGGGCACGTCTTTAAATTCGGTAAAAAGCTTTTTTAACTCTCCTTTACTTCCTAAAATCTTAATTCGAAAAGCCTCAATTTCAGCATCATTTGACGCTTTAAAGTCTTTTACCTCTTGGATTAGTTTTTCTATTTTATCAAGCATTCCGCCAGTGATTTTTACAAAGATAAAAAGATGAGAGAACCAGACAGAAAAAACCCTATTATTAATTTTTGGTGAAATTTATAGATTATCTATATTTGCAGCCTTATTGACCCATGGTGTAACTGGCAACACGTCTGGTTTTGGTCCAGAAGAGTCTAGGTTCGAGCCCTAGTGGGTCAACCCAATGGGGGATTTAGCTGAAAAATGGCTGGTCCCCTTTTTTATTTCTTTCGCTTTCTCACTAATAATAGGGATTACGTCATATTTACTCTAATAAAGATTTGTTACGAGCTTATTCAAAAAATAAGTAGGTTTTATTGTCCTTTATAAATGATTTAGAATAAAGATTAAAACTGATAAATATATTTTTGGTTGTTAGTACCTCACTTGGACTTCCTATTGATAAAACTTTTCCTTTTTCAATTAGCAACAAATTATTTGCATAATTCGCAGCAATATTCAAATCATGCACTATCCCAATTATTGTAAGGTCTGGGTTATTAATCATATAACTCTTTTATTTTAGGAGGATAGGTACTCGATAAATCTACAGCAAAGATATTTTCTTGTGCGCCTAAGGCAAAAATAATCTCTGAGTATTGCTTTGAAATACAAACAATACGCTCCTTATTATTTTGCTTTTTGTCTTTATTACCAAACCTTCCACAGCTCATAAAAAGCAAAACACCAAGTAATATTAAAATGTAATTTTTCATCTTCATTTATCTATTAAATTAAGTCTGCCTCCGATAAATTCGTAAGCAGACTTAACAGGTTAGTTAAAATTTGTACTTAATATTAACTCCACCAAAAAAGTTGATTTCATTGGGTGCAGGGATGTATGCGTCAGGCAACTGATTTACAAACACCATATTGTAGTATTGTGCGTTTGTTATGTTATTGGCACCTACATAAATATCAAAATCAAAGTGCTTAATCCTTTTCCTAAAACCTAGTTTTGCATTGAGCAAACTATATGGGTTAGTTTTATTTAATCCATCAGAAGTATAGGGCATTTCACAGCGGTAGTTATAATATAAATTACCATATAAACCTGATTTGGTATTAATATCAATTCCGGCATTAAATACAATAGGAGCTACACCCGCAACGGCATTACCTGAATAGTCTTCAACTATAGTGCTGTCATTTTTCGCTGAATTTTTCCCCACCTTCTCGAATTGATAATTCTCATATTTAAAATCGGAATAGGTAAAATTAGCAAATGGCTGAAGCAGTTTTATGAATCCTGTTTCAGACTCAATTGCTTTATAACTTAATAAGACTTCTAGCCCATTGTTATTTAAACGTCCGCCATTCACCAAATAAGAATATAAGGTTGCTGTATTTTCAGGATTTTGAACTGTAATGGTAGTAAACTTGTTTTCATACTTTGTATTGAAAACAGCTATGGTGTAAAACAACTTATTATCCCAAAAGCTTCCTTTTGTACCAAGCTCAATTTGGGTGCCTTTTTCAGGATTAAGACCCGTATTCAACTCACCTGTTGTAGAGATAAGAATATTGCCACTTACCGGAGCTTTATAGCCTGTTGAATAAGAAGTATAAACAGAAGCTACTTTACTTATTTTTTTGTTAAGAGCAAAAGTAGGAGAAACTAAATTGTTATAGCTATTTTCATAAATTTTCAGCTTATTATTTCCAGGGTGGTTATTGGACAACCCCCATAAACGGTCTTCTAGTCGAACACTCATACTACTTACACCCACTCCAGCAGTTATACTAAATTGCATTGGTAAACTCAAGGTCCACTGGGTAAAATAGGTATAAGTAAAACTGGTAGTTGCCTGATCTCCTCTAAGACTGGTAATAACATTGTAACCTTCAAGATTGGTACTATCAGCCCCCATTCCATAACTAATAGTAGAAGCATTCATTTTTTGTGCTTCAATTCCGGTAATACTTGATAACTTAATATTCTCCATTAGTCTAAATTCGTTTTCAAAAACAGAACGTAAACCATAGTTCAGTGGTACTTTATCCGTCCACCCGCCTGCAGAGCTATTATCAATATTTTGAGAAGACCCGAAGAAAGTTGTAGTATTAGAAATATGTTTATTGAATCGATATGTATGTCCTATACCGGCTCTAAATGTTCTCACTGCAGAATGAGCATTATTTTGAATATATCTTTGATTTCCAGAATAATCCAGAGTATCATACTGCTCTTTAGTCAGCTCCCCATTGCGTTCATCATAGCTATCAGAGTATCCTAAATAAGTAGTAATTGATTGCTTTTTATTTAACTGAAAGTCCCCCACTATATTTACAAAATCTTTATGTGATTTAGTATGCGGCATAAAACCATCAAACTGCTGATGACCGTAGTTGACTAAAAAGGATGAGTTGTCACCCCCTATACTCAGTCGAGTGGTTGTTCTAAACAAACCATAACTTCCTGCTATAACTTCCTGACCAATAGATGTTTTATTTTTAGGGGCTTGTTCAGTTTGCATATTTACAACACCTGCTATAGCCAAACCATATAAACTTCCTGATGGGCCTTTCAGAATTTCGGTATTAGAAACTGAACCATAATCAATGTCATCCATTACTGTAATTCCTTCTGCGTCCGTAATTGGAATTCCATTTAGATACATTTTTATACCTTGACCATCAAAGTTGTTGCTTACTCCTCTGAAACCCATTCCACTACCGTAACCTCTGATATTAATTTGTTGCCCACCGGATTGGGTTCTTCTTTGCATAGTAACACCCGAAACATTTGTATTGATGGCATCATCTAAATAAAGTCCGGTAGACCTGTTAAGCTCCATTTTTTCCATTTTGACAATAGAACTTGGTTGCTCCAGTTGAGATTTATTAGGATTAGAAGTTGCTGTTACTTCAACTATACCCAATTCCTTGGCGCTAGGAAACATAGCTATTTCAAGAGTATTACTCCCAGTAGTACACTTAAACTTTTGTTGTACTTGCTTATAGCCAATAAATGTAATGTTTAGCTGAACAGAATCAGAACAGGCTAAGCTAAATTCTCCATTATTATCTGTGACAATAACTTTTGAATTATTAATATTCACGTTTGCACCAATAAGTGGTGTTTTTTCAATTGCGTCAACTACTTTTCCTTTAAGTTGACCGGTTTGTGCATAGGTAATATATGCACACAACATACTCATTATGAGCATTGCAAAATTTCTCATTGTAGTTTTGTTTAATTCGTTTATATATTATTTAGAAAAGGACACACCTATCCAAAAAAGAACGGTGTATTTAAATAAGTAAATTAAACTTTATCAGGTGGTGGAGTTAGTTGTTCAAGGTAAGGGGAAACATAGTGAAACTTTAAACGACCAAAATTGGTGGTAACGATATTGCCAATTTCGTTAAAAAAATAACGAGTGTCCTCTATTACATAAAGTAACTTAAATAGTTTTACAACATTATTTAAAGGGTTATCAGAAGAATTAGAGTTATGCTCAATGCTTTTTTTAACCATTTCATCAAGACGGGCAAATAACACAGCCTCTTCTTTATCATTTACACAAAATAAAAAAATTGAGTCTTTTGTATTCTGTTTCCTAACTATGTCGTACATATTTGTCTGTAAGCTAAACTCTTTATCTTTTCTAACCCAGTTTAATTGTTGGTATTCTTCTACCGATAAGCTAAAAACATGTAACTCATTTTCCGGAATTCCTGATTTTATTTGATGTTTTATGGAAGTCCTAATTTTTGATTGTTCCATTTTAAAAATGATATAAACTCCCGTCATATTAAAAATAAACAGCAACAAGCAAAATATGTTCAAGAGTTTTTTAATCATTTTATCTCCAACCTCCTCCTAAAGCTCTATAAATACTAATCTTAGCATTCAATTGTTTCATTTTAATTTCCACTAATTCTATTTTAGAGTCTAGTGCTTCACGTTGTGTAAAAAGTACTTCGGCATAATCTGCTCGTGCTGAATAAAACAAGTTATTTGCAATAGTTACAGATTGCATTAATAATTCTACTTCTTTAAATTTAGTCTCATAACTTTTAGAATAGTTTTCAATTTTTGAAAGCTGGTTAGCTACATCGATATAAGCATTTAAAATAGCTTGCTCATACTTATAAATTGCCTGAACCTGTTGCGCATTTGCATTATAATAAGCAGCTTTGATAGCATTTCTATTAATAAGTGGGGAAATCATATCTCCTACAAAATTATAAAAAATTGATTCCGGATTAACTAAAAAAGTAGGATTAAATGCCTGAAAACCAATGCCTGCTGTAATTTTAAAAGAAGGGTAAAAATTAGCCCTGGCTACTTTTACATCTAGTTTTGCAGCAGCTAACTCTAATTCAGATTGTCTAATGTCAGGCCGATTAACTAATAATTGAGAAGGAATTCCTGCTTGAATAGAGTCAATTGATAACTCATTAAAAGCAGTTGAGTTTCTTTCCACTTTTTTGGGAAACCTTCCTGTTAAAAAATTAATTCGGTTTTCTGTTTCAATAATTTTTTGTTTAATCTCGAACTGGAGATTTTGTGTGTTGAGTAATTGTGCTTCAAACCTATTTACTGCAAGTTGAGTGACTTTTGCTGCCTCTTTTTGCTGGGCAACCACTTTTAGAGCATTTGACTGAATTTTAATGTTCTGCTGAATAATATCCAACAAATTATCTAATGCCATTAGCTCATAATAAGAGCTAGCAATTTCAGCAATCAAATTGGTTACAATAAAATTCCTTCCTTCAATACTTGATAAGTATTTATTCAATGCAGAGGCCTTTGCATTCCGTAGCTTTTTCCAAACATCCAACTCCCATGAGGCAGAAGCCCCTAACATATAATCTGTTAATGGGTCAGGGAAAGGAGTTCCTGGTTTTATATCCAAGTTTTCATCAACAGCTCCATGCCGTGTATATTTCCCCTCTTTTTCTAAGCCGGCACCACCTATTAATCCAATAAATGGAAGATATTCTCCCTTTCTAGCTCTAACTTCATTTTTACTTATTTCAATTTCTTGTATAATGATGTTAAGCTCTTGATTATTTCTAAGAGCAGTATCTATGAGTGCAATAAGGTATGGGTCTGAAAAATATTCTTTCCAGTTAATCTCAGCAATATTTAAAGAGTCCGTGCTACGCTTGTAGCTATTTGGCAGATTATTTTTTTGACTTTTAGTTATGTTTTCAGGCACTTTACAACTCAACAAACTGAGTAGTATAAAGGACATTATCGATAGCCTGTATATTAATCTATTTTTCATCGCTATTTCTATTTCTTCTTGCTACTTTTAATAACAAGCCTAGTTTTTGTATTCTTTTAATTAGAGATGCGTGATTAGCTTCTTCAACAAAATCTTCGCTAAGTGGATTTTCATCTTGATCTTTAATTAGCTTTCTTCCTTCGGCTAATTTTCCAAAAATAAAATAGAGTCCGGGTACTATAATTACTCCGAAAATTGTTCCAAACAGCATTCCTCCAAGAGCAGAAGAGCCTATCGTTCTATTACCCAAAGCTCCTGGGCCGGTTGCCACTACCAAGGGAATTAAACCAGCTATGAATGCAAAAGAGGTCATTAAGATTGGGCGAAAACGAACTTTTGCTCCTTCAATAGCTGCCTCTAAGACGGTTGCTCCCTGCTGATGCTTTTGTACGGCAAACTCAACTATTAATACAGCATTTTTACCTAGCAAACCAACTAACATAATTAAGCCAATTTGTGCATAAATATCATTTGCCAGCCCCATTAATTTAAGTAGTAAGAAGGACCCAAAAACTCCCGCAGGAAGAGAGAAAAGAACAGAAAGAGGTATAATAAAGCTTTCATATTGAGCAGCAAGTACTAAATACACAAAAATTAGCACCACAATAAAAATGTAAAGCGCTTCATTTCCTCTTCTGGCTTCGTCATAAGAAAGTCCTTCCCAAGCTATATCGTATCCTTTTGGTAAAGTTTGACTAGCTACTTCCTGTATAGCGTTTATTGCATCTCCACTTGTATAGCCACTTGCAGGAATTCCTCTAATAGCAGAAGATGTATATAAGTTAAATCTTGTGATTTCGTTAGGGCCTTGCTTTTTCTCCATCCGCATAAATGCAGAATAAGGTACCATTTCATCACGATCGTTTTTAATAAACAAATTCAACACATCCGAAGGTAGTTTTCTGTATTCTGGTGCTGACTGAGTATAAACCTTAAAAAAGGTATTAAACCTTACAAAACCTTGTTCATAAGTACTCCCAATTAAAATATCCAAGTTATCCATTGCCCTCCCTATTGAAACTCCTTTTTGCATGGCTAATTCATTATCAATAATCAATTCATATTGAGGATAATTGGCTGCGTAAAAAGTGAAAAGCCCGGATAATTCTTTACGCTTATTCAGTGCCTCCATAAATTCAGAATTTACTTTATCAAACTCATGATAATCGATTGTACTGCTTTTATCAAGAAGTCTCAAAGAAAAACCATCAGACGACCCATAACCCGGTACAGCCGGAGGTTCAAAGTATTCTATGATAGCCCCTAAATCCTTAGTTTTTTCCTCTAGCTCTTCAATAATCTCATGCACTGAATGATGTCTCTCTGACCAATTTTTTAAATTGATTATACATGTACCTGCATTAGAGCCTCTCCCTTCTGTTAGTATTTCATAACCCGCCAATGAAGAAACTGATTGAATACCATCTACCTCTTCAGCAATTTGTTGAAGTTTTCTAGAAACATCATTTGTACGTTCGAGAGTGCTACCGGGAGGAGTTTGAATAATGGCATAGATCATTCCCTGGTCTTCATTAGGAATAAATCCGGCTGGCAAGCTCTTATCAACTGCAAAAATGCCTAATGCAAAAACAATTAACATCCCAAATGTTACAACTCTACGATTAACAATTAGTGTAAGTAACTTGGTATACTTTCCTGTAACTTTTTCAAACTTGTTATTAAACCAATCAATAAATTGATTAACAGGTGATTTTTTTCTGATTTTACCATGATTATTTTTTAATATCATAGCACAAAGTACCGGTGTAAGCGTTAGAGCTACCACTCCTGAAAGTACTATCGCACTGGCCATTGTGATGGAAAACTGCCTGTAAAATATTCCTACAGGACCTGTCATAAAAGCTACCGGAATGAACACTGCCGTCATAATTAGAGTAATTGCTATGATTGCTCCGCTTATTTCTCCAAGCACTTTTCTTACTGCATGATAAGGAGATAAATGTTCTTCCTCCATTTTTGCGTGCACAGCTTCTACAACTACAATTGCGTCATCTACCACAATTCCAATTGCTAATACAAGTGCAAATAGTGTTATTAGATTTATTGTTAAGCCAAAAATTTGCATAAAGACAAACGCACCGATTAATGAAACAGGTACAGCTATAGCAGGGATAATAGTTGAACGCCAATCTCCTAGAAAAAGGAATACTACCAAAGCCACTAAAAAAAATGCTTCGACTAGTGTATGAAGAACTTTTTCTATTGAAGCGTCTACAAACTTTGAAACATCATAATTAATTTCATAATCCATTCCCGGTGGAAAATCAAGCTCTAATTCTTTTAACTTTTCTTTAACCCCCTCAATTACTTTGCTGGCATTAGTTCCAAAGTTTTGTTTTAATACTATAGATGCAGAAGGGTAGCCATCTTTATTTGAATAAATATCAAAAAACTCACTTCCCAGTTCTACCTCAGCAATGTCTTTTAATTTTAATATCTCTCCTTCAGAATTAGCTTTTACAATAATGTTTTCATACTCTTCTGGCTTATTAAACCTTCCTTTATATGTTAAAACAAATTCTAATGATTGAGCTGTTTTACCAGATGCCTGCCCCAATCTTCCGGGTCTTCCTATGACACTTTGTTCTTCAATGGCCTTCATTACTTCTTCAGTAGAAATATTATATGCCCGCATTCTGTCTGGTTTAAGCCAAACTCTCATTGCATATTGCCTACTACCTAATATTTGGGCTCTTCCCATACCACTAATTCGTTGCAATTCAGGTAGTATATGAACGTTTGCATAGTTATACAAAAACTTTTCATCCGCATTTTTATCGGTACTATAAAGGTTTACATACATTAGCATACTTGGCTGAATGGGAGAAATAATAACCCCTTCCCTTTGAACTAATGGAGGTAAGTTATTCATGACTTGGTCAACCCTTGTTTTAACGTTTACTACAGCAGCATTAGGATCAGTTCCAGGTTCAAATACAATTTGGATTGTTGCCTCTCCCGCACTTGTGGCATCAGAAATAATATATTGCATTCCTTGAACACCATTTATTGCTCTTTCCAAAGGGATTAAAGTAGATTCTACTAAAACCTGAGCACTAGATCCAGGGAAAGCAATAAAAATATTTACTCTAGGAGGAGCAATACTTGGAAATTGAGATACCGGTCTTGTATTAATTGCTAAAATTCCCAAGAAAATAATAGCTAATGATATTGCTATTGCAAGAACCGGTCTTTTGATAAATTTACTAAACATATTAATTTATTTTTTGGTTCTTATGTTATTCAGCATGTAGCTTGCTTAGCTCTGCTAAAATTTTTTGTTGCTCATAGAATTCATAGCTAATTTCTTGGTTATTCTTTACTTTTCTTAGACCCTCAACCAAGATTTTATCGTTTTCACTTAAGCCTTCTATAACTACGTATATATGTGGCATTTCAGTTCCAACTGTAATTTGTCTTGACCTTACTATATTGTCTTTGTCAATTACATACACAAACTTTCTGTCTAGAACTTCAAATGTGGCTTTTTGAGGAATAAGAAGAGCATTCTTAAGATTCACAGGCATTAATATATTTCCGGTTTCTCCATGCCTTAATATTCCTTTAGGATTTAAAAAGGTAGCTCGAAAAGCAATGTTTCCTGTTTCATTATTAAAGTCTGCTTCAATGGTTTCAACCACACCTATTTCATCAAATAACTTATTATTTGCCATTAATAATTTAACACGCAATAGACTGTCCGATTTGGCTTTTGTTATATAATCTAAATACTCGGCTTCAGGAACATTAAAATAAACCCACATTTTACTATTGTCTGATAATGAAGTTAACAGTTCCCCTTCATCGACAAGGCTGCCCAACCTAACGTGAAAGCGATCCATAATTCCATCAAAAGGGGCCCTAATTTCTGTGAAGCCAAGGTGTGCTTGAGATAAATTCAACTCTGCTTTTGCCTTATCATATCTTGCTTTAGCTAATGCAAGCTCATTTTTAGACACTATGTTACTATCGGCAAGGCTTTTTGTATTTTGATATTCTATTTCTGCAAAAGTAGCTTCTGCTTGTGACTTCTGCATCTCCGCTTGATAAATTAATGGCATAATTTGAAACATAAGTTGCCCCTTTTTAACAAACTGTCCTTCATCTACATATATATTTTGTAAATACCCTTTTTCTAAAGCCCTTATTTCAATATGCTGAATAGAGTGGATTTGACTAACATATTCATTATAAATTAAGGTATCTTTTTTTATAGGTTCGGTAACAATAAATTTTGTTTCATCATGTTCATGGTGCTCATCATGTTGACAACTTGAATTAAACAATAATGCGGCAATACAGGTAAGAGTGAAAAACCTCTTCATGGTAATTTGATTTTTTAAGTTAATTGATTGATCACAAATTAATGTGTGAAAAAAGCTCTACTGTTTCGAAACTTGTTCGACAACAGCTTAATTAACAAAATCAAATAAGGAAACTCTTCCAGGATTGGTAGAGTATAATTAAAGAGATAAAATTTCTATTTTGGAAAGACTGCTGTAATAAATCAAGTAGTGCTTTATCTTTTAAAGAACTATTTAGGATAACTGATTTATTAGGAACCTTTAAATCATCATCAAAGCCATCCTGTTCTTCTTTGTCATCTGAGTCTGATGGATTTTCAGGGGTTGGACTAGGAACGTTTGGATGAAAAGGAATATCAGAAAAATCCCCTATGTCATCTGATGAAATGACACTTTGGTCATTTTTCAACAATATATTTTCTTTTTGATTAGAAGCAAAAGAAAAGGGAGTGAATGCTAGTAATGCTAATAAAACAAAACCACTTTTGATTAAACTAGAAAAACTAGTTGAAGGAATAAAGCCTATTTTATTTGACTGTTTTAAAAACATCTAGAGTACAAATATAGACAAGAGTTTACTACTAAAGTGCTTTTCATAGTTAAAATAGTGTTAAAAAGAAAAAACCGCTAAAATATCCCTATTTAAGATTGTTCGATATTTTTGACCTAGCTTCAACAAAAAGGAGTAGTCAATTGATTACTCCTTTTTTGTTATTGAATAGAAAAGTAGCTGTTAAACTTACGTGTAATCTCATCTAAGCATAAATTACCAAGACTGCCTTCATGGCTATGGCTTATATCCTTTTCAGGAGAGAAATCTCCACTCATAATCTCTTGACCTACTTTTTTATAGGCATCTCTGAAAGTATAGCCTGTCATTACTAATTTGTTTACCTCCTCCACACTATAGATGTAATCATAAATAGTATTATTTAAAATGTTCTCATTAACTATAATATGGTTTAACATAAAATCACAAACTTTAAGATTATCTTTTGACGTCTCTATTCCCTCCATTAAACTCTCTTTTAACAATTGAAAGTCACGATGATAACCGCTGGTTAGATTATTTGTAATCATCGCTATTTCAGAGGGCATATTCTGTATTTTATTACATTTTGCTCTTAAAAGCTCAAATACATCCGGGTTTTGTTTATGAGGCATAATGCTGGAGCCTGTTGTAAGTTCCTTAGGAAAAGTCAAAAAATTAAAATTCTGACTCATGTATAAGCAAACATCACTAGAAAGTTTAGAAAGAGTTGATGCTAAAGAAGCAAGTGCAAATGCTACTGTTTTCTCTAATCTTCCTCTACTCATTTGTGCTGCTACTACATTGTATTTCATTTCTTTAAACCCTAATGATTCTGTTGTAAAAGTTCTGTCTATCGGAAATGAGGAACCATACCCTGCTGCTGACCCAAGCGGATTTTGATCGCAAATAACATATGCTGCGTTTAACATCACTAAATCGTCAACTAAACATTCTGCATAGGCTGAAAACCATAACCCAAAAGAAGAAGGCATGGCTACTTGCATGTGCGTGTAGCCGGGCATTAAATCATTTTTATGCTTTTCGCTCAGACCTATTAATGTGTTGAATAAATTTTTGATTAAATGTTTAATAGCAACAATTTCTTCTTTTGCATATAAATGTAAATCAACCAAAACCTGATCATTTCTTGAACGAGCCGTATGGATTTTTTTTCCAGCATTACCAATAAGTTTTACCAATTCAAATTCTATTTTACTATGTACATCTTCAAACTCTTCTTCGATACTAAACGTACCGTCTTCAATAGTTTTTCCAATTTTATTTAACCCATTTATAATATCCTCTAATTCAGGTTTTGATAAAACATTAATCTTATGTAACATTTTTGCATGAGCTAAACTACCCTGAATATCTTGCTTAGCTAAATTCAAATCCAGCTCTCTGTCTTTACCCACAGTAAACTTTTCTACTATATTTTCAGTTGTATATCCTTTATCCCAAAGCTTCATAATTATTTATTTTAGTAATTGATTAAATATTTTAATGTATAGTTCAATGCCTTCTTCTATTTCTTTTAATTCGACAAATTCGTTTGCAGTATGTGAACGAGATGATTTGCCCGGTCCCATTTTTATAGATGGGCATTTTAATAATGCTTGATCCGAAATTGTTGAAGAGCCAATAATTTTTCGGCCGAGAGATTTTCCGGCAATAACAATTGGATGATCTATATTTATAAAAGATGAGTTTAATTTAAATGACCGGGCTTCTACTCTACTTTTGGTATTATTATTAATAATATCAAATACCTCCTTGTTTTGATAACATTCATTAACTCTCACATCAACTACAAAATGACAACCGGCAGGCACAACATTATGCTGTGAGCCGGCATTGATTTGTGTAACACTCATTTTAACTTTACCAAGTAATTCAGAGGTCTTTGGAAAAGTATAGTCTCTAATCCAATTGATGTCATCAAGTGCATGGTAAATTGCATTATCGGTATTCTCATGTGCGGCATGACCTGAAATCCCATTAGAAAAACAATCTAGCACCAACAGTCCCTTTTCAGCTACTGCTAAATGCATTTCAGTAGGTTCACCTACCACTGCAAAATCAATTGGAGGAATTTCATCCAACAAACATGCAATTCCATTAGCTCCGGAAATTTCCTCCTCTGCTGTAGCGGAAAACAAAAGATTATACTTTAAATTTTTCATTTCATAGAAATGAATGAACAAGTGCATCAACGACACTAAGCTTGCTCCTGCATCGTTACTACCCAACCCATAAAACTTGCCATCAATTATTGTTGGTTCAAAAGGGTTTGTTGTATATCCTTCATTAGGTTTAACCGTATCGTGATGAGAGTTAAGTAAAATTGTAGGTTTATTGACATCAAAAAACTTATTCGCAACCCAGATATTATTTTTAAACTGATTTGCATTAATATTAAACTTTCGAAGCCAATCTTTAATGATAGTGGCTGTTTTCTCCTCTTCTCCTGAATAGGATGGTGTTTTTATCAAATTACTTAATAAGTCAATAGAACTTGAATAGCTTATTTCTTCCATGTTATAAGTTTAAAGTAGTACACATTTCACATTTTTTGTTGATTGAATCTATGCTACCCACTATTACTTTTGATACCTTATTATTCAGTGCATAAAAACAATTGTCCAGTTTGGGTATCATTCCATTCTCAATAATTTTCTCTTCTTTTAATTTGAGGTAATTTGAAGTATTAATATTTTCTATTACAGAATTTTCATCTTCAACATTTAACAACACCCCTTTTTTCTCGAAGCAGTAAATAAGTTCAGTTTCATAATCATTACTCATTTTAATTGCAACTTCAGATGCGATTGAGTCTGCATTTGTGTTTAATAATTGTCCCATTCCGTCATGGCTAACCGCACAAAAAACCGGTGTTATACCATTTTTTAAAAACATATTTATAGCATCGGAATTTACAGACACAACATCTCCTACCCAGCCATAATTAATAGGATTTTCAGAACGCTTTACTGCAGAAATACTATTAGCATCAGCTCCGGTTAATCCTATAGCGTTACAATTCATTTTTTGTAGTTTGCTAATTATTTTTTTGTTTATTAATCCTGCATATACCATCACTATATTATCTAAATCATCTTGAGAAGTTACTCTTCTCCCTTCAATCATTTTAGTTTCAACTCCTAACCTTTTACTAAGTTGAGTAGCAATTTTTCCACCACCATGAATTAGAATTTTGTCGTTTTTTATTTTACTGAAATTGGTTAAAAATGAATCCAACAGTTGTTCATCATTAATAATATTTCCACCAATTTTTACAACTGAAATTTTACGCTTCATTTTGTAACATTTTTAATAAAATTGTTTGAGCTGCATAGGTTCTGTTATTAGCCTGTTGTATTACAAGTGAATTATCAGAATCAATTACTTCATCACTAACTACAACATTTCTACGAACAGGTAAACAGTGCATGAACTTTCCATTATTAGTTAATTTCATTTTATCTTTTGTTATCTGCCAGTCATCTAGACCAACTCCTATTTTTCCATAATCGTCATAAGAACTCCAATTTTTAGCATAAACAAAATCAGCGTCTTTTAGAGCTTCTTCTTGATTATGAATGATTTTTATTCCCTTTGTAAAGTGAGGTGATAAATTAAATCCGTCAGGGTTTGTAATGATTAATTCACAATCAGATTTACTTATCCATTCTACAAAAGAGTTTGCCACAGCTTGAGGTAATGATTTCGGATGTGGCGCCCATGTTAAAACTACTTTTGGAAATTCTTTAGGCTTATGTTCTTCAATTGTAATTAAATCAGCAAAAGACTGAAGTGGATGTCTGGTAGAACTTTCAAGAGATACAACAGGTACAGATGCATTTTCAATAAACTTATTCAGAACAATTTCATTATAATCCCGAGTTTTATCATTCAAGGTTGGGAATGTTCGAATACCAATTATATCGCAATATTGAGAAATCACTCTTGATGCTTCTTTAATGTGTTCTTGCGAACCTTTATTCATAATTGTTCCATCTTCAAGTTCTATACTCCAGCCATCATCATTCAAATTCATAACCATTACATCCATACCAAGGTTAAAGGCAGCTTTCTGAGTACTCAGTCTTGTTCTAAGACTAGGATTAAAAAACAACAATCCAAGGGTTTTATTTATCCCATATTTTTTAAATCCAAATGGATTTTTTTTCACCTCTTTTGAAGTTGATAATAGTTCGCTGAGGTTGGAAATATCATCTATTGAAGTAAACTTTTTCATTTTAAAATCATTTTTAAGGCCTTAATAAACAGCTCAATTTCTTCTACAGTAATTGTAAGGGGCGGTAGTATTCTTAAGACATTTGGGTTGTTAGCCGAGCCTGTAAAAATCTTATAATTATATAGTAATTCTTTTTGCAAGTCTTTAATAGGAGCTTCTAACTCAATACCTAACATTAGCCCCTCTCCCTTTATCTTAGAAATTGATTTGATGGTGGCTAACTCATTTTTTACATAATCAGAAACTAATCGAACGTTATCTAATAGTGCTTCATTTTCAATGATTTCTAAAACTGCTATTGAGGCCGCACATGCTAGATAGTTTCCTCCAAAAGTGGTTCCAAGCATTCCATACTTAGCTTCAATTTTTGGGTGAATAATTATACCTGCAACAGGAAAACCATTTCCCATTCCTTTTGCCACAGTAATAATATCTGCTTTAACACCTGAATGTTGGTGGGCAAAAAATTTACCGGAACGACAATAGCCACTCTGCACTTCATCAACAATTAGTAAAGCGTCATATTGATCACAACAACTAGAAACGTATTTCAAAAAATCGTTAGTTGGAGAATCTAAACCGCCAACACCTTGTATCCCTTCAATAATTACTGCAGCTACATCTTCATTTTTAAGAGAATTTAAAAGTTGAACTTTATTATTTAACTCAATAAACTCTACAGGAAAATTATTAAGGTTAATAGGAGCAGATAATGATAAATTATCGGTAATATTCAAAGCTGCAGCTGTTCTACCATGAAAGCTGTTTTTAAAAGAAACAATTTTTCTTTTATTGGTATAAAAGGAAGCTAGCTTAAGCGCATTTTCATTTGCCTCAGCTCCACTGTTACACAAAAAAAGGGAATAATCAGAATAACCACATTGTTGTGACAAAAAGCCGGACAACTCTTCTTGAATGGGCATTACAACTGAATTAGAATAGAAACTGATTTTTTCCATTTGCTGCTTTAATCTCTTTACGTAATGCGGATGATTGTGCCCAATAGATATTACTCCATGACCACCGTACAAATCCAAATATTTTTGATTTTTATCATCATAAACATAAACGCCTTTAGCAGCAGTAATGGGAATATCAAATCTTGGATAAACGTTAAATAAATTCATAATTAAAATTTTAATGATAGTTTGCTTTTAATTTTAAGCCTGCAGATTCTTCTAGTCCGAATATTATATTCATGTTCTGAATTGCCTGACCTGCTGCACCTTTCAATAAATTATCTATCACTGAAGTAACTAATACAAGGTCATCTATTTTTTTTACTTGAATCAAACAGTTATTTGTATTCACCACTTGCTTTAAATTCACTGTTTTATTGGTAACATGAGTAAACTCTGATGACGAATAACAATCTGAATAAAGTTGTAGAAGTTGACTTTCAGATAAATCAGATTTTGTGTACATCGTTGCAAAAATTCCTCTGGTAAAGTCTCCTCTGGTTGGAATAAAATTTATCTTTTTATCAAACTCACTTTGCAGCTCTTTAACACTCTCATACATTTCACCTAGGTGTTGATGAGTAAATGGTTTATAAACAGAAATATTATTATTTCGCCAACTAAAATGAGAGGTTTTAGTAAATGACTGCCCTGCTCCTGTGGAGCCGGTAATGGCATTAACATGTATGTCATCCTCAAGCAATTGATTTTTTGCTAAAGGAATAATCCCCAACTGAATAGCAGTTGCAAAGCATCCGGGATTTGCGATACTTTGTGCCGTTTCAATTTTAGATTTATTTAGTTCAACTAATCCATAAACAAAATTTTTATTCTTAAATTTTGAATGACTAGCCAGTCTAAAATCGTTACTCAAATCAATAACAACCGTCTTTTCTGAAAAAGTATGATTAGATAAAAACTCAACAGAATTTCCATGCCCCAGACATAGAAATAAAACATCTACTTCATAATTAATTTTATCAGTAAAACTTAACTCTTGATTTATATAAATATCTTCATGAATTTCATCAACGCTTAATCCTGCATTAGAGGTGCTATACAAAAAATCAATCTTTACTTCAGGATGAAAAACCAGACTACGAATTAATTCTCCTGCAACAAAACCGCTACTTCCTATTATACCTACCTTTATCATATTTCTTTGTTAACGTGTTTATATATCTGCATTGAATTGGCCATTATTTTTGTAAATCCTTTTACATCTTCTCCGTCCCAGTTTTTATTTATTTCTCCATATTCTCCAAAATCTGAATTCATTAAATCATGTGGTGATGTAATCCCTTTTATTGTAAATCTATAGGGATGCAATTCTACCGTTACGCTTCCAGTCACATATTTTTGAGAATCGGTTAAAAAAGATTCAATATTTCTCATTACCGGATCAAAATATTGAGCCTCATGAATAAACATTCCATACCAATTACCCATTTGCTCTTTCCAATGCAATTGCCATTTAGAGAGAGTGTGTTTTTCTAAAGCATGATGAGCTTTTATAATAATACTTGCAGCCGCAGCCTCAAACCCAACTCTTCCTTTAATTCCAATTATAGTATCTCCAACATGCGTATCTCTACCAATTGCATACTTATTAGCAATCTCTTCGACTTGTTGTATCGCTTTAACCGGAGATATTTTTTTTCCGTTTAAACCACACAATTCTCCTTTAACAAATTCTAGTTCTATAGTCTTTGTATCAGTCTTCATTAGCGGGCTTGGAAATGCTTCATCCGGAAGGCTTTTATCAGATGTTAAAGTTTCAACTCCACCTATACTAGTTCCCCACAAACCTTTATTAATAGAATACTTTGCTTTTTCAAAATCCATTTCAACGCCATTTTTTTTCAAATAGTCAATCTCTTCATTTCTAGAAATTTTTTGATCTCGAATAGGCGTAATAATTTCTATTTCAGGAATTAATAGTTGAAATATTAAATCAAAACGAATCTGATCATTACCCGCACCTGTACTTCCATGAGCAATAGCATCTGCCTTTATCTTTTTAGCATAATTTGCTAAAGAAATTGCCTGATAAATTCTTTCAGCGCTAACAGAAAGTGGGTAAGAATTATTCTTTAAAACATTTCCAAAAATTAAATATTTGATGATGTTGTTATAATAAGCCTCTGTTTCTGCCAGTACCACATGACTTACAACCCCTAGATTAACAGCTTTTTTTTCTATGTTTTTTAAATCTTCGTTGCTAAATCCGCCTGTGTTAACAATGGCAGAGTAAACTTCCATTTGCATTTCTTTCTCTAAATACTTAACGCAGTATGAAGTATCCAGTCCTCCGCTAAAAGCAAGAACAACTTTTTTATTTTTCATGATTTATGTAATTATTAAGTTTTGGAAATTTTGATTTATTGAGTTTTATTTTCTCCTTTCTTTCTTTTAAGAATTTTAAAAATGCTTTCCAGGTAGAATTACTTTTTTGTTGACTGACAGTGCTCAAATCTAATTTCATACCTGTACAAACACACATTGTTTTGTTGGTACGTTGAAGAATGTCATAATTTTTACAACTTTTACAACCATTCCAGAAACCTTCATCTTTAGTCAACTCAGAAAAGGTAACAGGTTTATAGCCCAAATCGGAATTAATTTTCATGGTAGCCATGCTTGTGGTAATTCCAAAAAGAATAGCATTTGGAAATAATGTTTTGGAAAGTTCAAACGTTTTCTGTTTTATTTCTCTGGCCAATCCTTGATTTCGATAATCGGGATGAACAATTAAGCCGGAATTAGCCACATATTTCTGACCATCCCAACTTTCAATGTAACAAAACCCTATCGGTTTTTCTCCATCTAGCGCTATAATAGATTTTCCTTCTTCCATCTTTTTACAGATGTAATTAGGGTCACGTTGGGCAATTCCTGTACCTCTAACGGAAGCTGCTTCAGCCATTAAATTACAAATAGCTTCAGCATGTTTAAAGTGACTTGAATCAGCCACTGTAATAATACAATGCATAATAAGTTTTAAGCTTTTCTAAAAATGAAACAAGAAATAATTATTGAAAAAGGCAGAGCACGAAGCCCCACATGAAACTATTAGACCCTAAAGGGTCTCCTATTCCTCCTAAAAGAAGAATATAAACAAGTACCTACAACAGAAAATTGCTGTTGTAAATTATTCGGGTATTTGTTTTCGTTGTTCATTAGATGGGTGCAAATGTATAAAAATGTATTACCTATTTCCAAAAAATTAAAAAAATCAGCTATTAATAGGTTTTTGCTTTTTTGGAACTATTGTTGTATATTCGGTAGTAAATTATTGATTATGGGAAGATTGGTAATAATACTTTTGTTGATGGGAATGCAGCTAATTGCATCATCAAACTCTACGCAAAAAGAATATTTTTCTGAGATTGATATTAATCTATATCCTACATCAAGCTCTACTTCATTTAATCTTTCTTTCAATAACTCATCCGTTATTAAAGCAGACATTATTATTTATGATATTTTGGGAAATATTGTAAAAAAAATGTACTCTCAAGAAATAGAAACAGGTCAAGTTCTATCGGTTGATGTTAGTAATCTTGAACATGGAAATTATTTTGTAAAAATAAGCGGTGATAGGTTTAATGATACTAAACGCTTTACTAAAAATTAACGATTAAAACTCAATCGCTCACCTTTAGTTACCTCATTAAATTTACCATTGTCATAAACCAAGTTTCCGTTAACAAAAGTTTTAATCACTTTACTTTTAAAAGTAGTTCCTTCAAAAGGAGACCACTTACATTTGTGTAAAATGTTATCCGTAGATACTTTCCAAGGGTTGTTTAAATCTACTAAAACTAAATCGGCTTTATAGCCCTCCTTTATAAATCCCCTATTTTCAATTTGAAAAAGAAGAGCCGGATGGTGACACATCTTTTCTACAATTTTTTCTAATTCAAAAATTCCGTGATGATAATATTCTAACATTGCCACTAAAGCATGTTGCACCAACGGACCTCCTGACGGAGCTTTGGTGTACTCGCTTCGTTTTTCTTCTAAAGTGTGTGGAGCATGGTCAGTAGCAATAACATCAATAGTATTATTATTTACAGCTGCTATTATTGCATCTCTATCTTGCTTAGTTTTTACTGCAGGATTCCACTTAATTAAAGATTGTTTAGTTTCATAATCAGCATCTGTAAACCACAAGTGATGGATACAGGCTTCCGCAGTTATTTTCTTTTCAGATAATGGAATTTTATTGGAAAATAAGGACAATTCTTTTTCTGTAGAAATATGTAATACGTGTAATTTTGCACCATACTTGGTTGCTAATTCAACAGCCATTGAGGATGACTTATAGCAAGCATTTGCAGAACGAATAATTGGATGATACTGGATAGGAATATCGTCTCCATATTTTGCCTTATAGGCAAGTGTTTTTTGCTTAATCATTGTTTCATCTTCACAATGCGTAGCAATTAATATTTCACACTCTTTAAAAATCCCTTCTAAAGTAGTTTTATCATCTACCAACATATTTCCTGTTGAAGACCCCATGAACACTTTTACTCCGCACACCTTTTTTGGGTCAGTTTTAAGTATTTCCTTAAGGTTTTCGTTACTAGCACCCATAAAGAAAGAATAGTTTGCCAAGCTAACTTCAGATGCCCTATCATATTTATCTTGTAACAATTCTTGAGTTAACGTGTTAGGAACTGTATTAGGCATTTCCATAAAAGAAGTAATTCCTCCTGCCACAGCTGCCTTAGCTTCGGTATATATTTCTGCTTTATGTGTTAGGCCCGGTTCTCTAAAATGTACTTGGTCATCAATAGCACCGGGTAGTAAAAAAAGATTAGACGCATCTATAATTTCATCTACATTTGATATTTCAGAATCATCTGTAATTATTTTTGATATAATATCATTTTCAATTAAAACATCCGCTTTAAATGTTTTACCTTCATTAACTACTGTTGTATTTTTAATTAATCGCTTCATACCTTACACTTTTCCAAATCTCATTTTAAGAACTCCATAAAATGCTTCTTTAAAAATAGAACCACTCATTTTTGACACTCCTTCTTGCCTGTCGATAAAAGTAATAGGAACTTCTTTTGCTTTAAAGCCTTTTTTTATTGCCTTATATTTCATTTCAATTTGAAATGCGTACCCAACAAACTTTATATTATCTAAATCAATTGTTTCTAACACTTTTCGCTTATAGCATTTAAATCCCGCTGTTGTATCCTTTATGTTTATCCAAAGTACCATTCTAACATAAACAGAAGCAAAATAAGACATCATAATTCTTCCTACAGGCCAATTTTTAACTTTCCCACCTCTGCAATATCTAGAGCCTATTGCAAAGTCAGCACCTTTATTTTCACAAGCATCAAGTAATCTTATTAAATCGTCAGGGTTATGAGAAAAATCACAATCCATTTCAAAAATGTACTCATAACCATTTTTTAAGGCCCACTTAAATCCATGAATATATGCAGTACCTAAACCCAACTTTCCCTTTCTTTCTTCTATAAAAAGTTTGTTAGGAAAATTAGATTGTAAAGACTTCACAATATCAGCTGTCCCATCAGGAGAGCCATCATCAACTATTAAGACATGAAATTCCTCAGACAAAGAGAAAACCTTGTGGAGCATTTTTTCAATGTTCTCCTTTTCATTATATGTAGGTATAATAACAAGGTTTTTAGGCATTATCTTAAATAAATCTTTCGAAAAATAAAGAAAATTAAGGTAAAAGCTTTTCCCTTTTATAAAAATTAAGAGTTTTTAAGTATTTATACCTAACTTAAAAAAACTCCTTAAATATTCCTTAATCAACCATAAAACACACATTAAATAGGACTTTATTTTACTAGAAGCTCTTTAAATAAAACTATATATTAAACAATTAAAAGAAACATGTTGTAATATTTCTGCGTATGAAAAACAAAACCCAATGTTATGAAAAGACTTCTACACTTTTTAAAAGCTTTTTGCAAGGTTTTAGGTTGCCTTTAAGACAGGTTACTTATTAATTGTAATCTCAGGAGAGTCAACAGTATTACTCCAGTTACCTTCTCTGTCTTTAAGTTGAACGGAAAAGGTAACTTTTTCAGAGGTGGCATTTTGATTTTGGAGAATTACATTTTTTAAAGTAACTACTAAATTCCCTCTAATTACTGCATTGATATCATCAGGAGCCAAAGGTTGTACATGGAACTCATGTGTAATTGGAAATCTGTTATCCGTTATATGAAGCGATTTAATATCAGGATCTAAATCTCCTAAATCACCATCGCCATCTTCATAAAATATGGTAAAAACAATATCATCAAACTCATTAATGACGTGAGGGGAAACTCTGTCTATTTCAATTCTTGGTTCTTTAGGAATAATTGGGTCATATTTTGCAGCCTTGTCTTTTTTACAAGAAATAAAAGCTAAGGAAGCTACAACTACTATTAAAACATTCTTCATCAACTTATTGCACTATAAAAGAAAAATAGGTTAATAAATAAGATTGGGAGCCATTTTCAGGTAACTCAACAGGAGAAGTATGATTTGCATCTTGAACATAAACCCTATAGTAATATGCTCTATTTTTAATAAAATTTCCGGTATTAATTTTAAAATGATGATAGAAAGGAGCTAAACCTGTTCCAAATGGGTTGGGACCGATAAAAGGTGTAGCTGGACTCTCCACCAATAATGGCTGTTCTGGCTCAGGACCAAAATTATATGGATTAGCAGATATTTTGTACTTATTATATGTTAATCCAAAACCGGGAATAAAACCACCTTGAGCATCGGTATCATAAATTCCTACCCATATATCAATAATGGTATCGGCAGGTAGTTTCATTGGAGCAACAATATTGTCTCTTATTGTATCTACTCTATAACCCGTTGTATCATTCATATAGGCAACTACTCCAAAAAATGCGGGATTATAGTTTGGTACTGTAGCCGAAACACCAAAAATATCCGGAGCACCTGATAAAATCCAAGTTTCAATAGTCTTTAATTCTGCAGGAGTAAGAGCCACATCATACAACGGCATTCTACCAAGCACAGAATCATTAGTTGTTATTCGTTCATGTAGCCATGATAGACCAGTATCACCCGGTAATACTCTATAGGTAAATGAATTAGTAGCATTATTTTTTAAAACAGGATGATACACTAAAGTATTATACGTGCTTTCAACTGTTCTAAAGTCCGGCTCAAAAGCGCCATCATGGCAGGCAGGCAAACCACAACGTTTACTAAAAATCAAACTATGTATACCAACAATACTATTTGGATCTACGTTTTGATTAACTCCTCCTCCGCTTGAGTTTGAAAATGGATTTTCAGGGCTTTCCGGCACTATATACTCCACCTCTCTCTTGCAGGAATAAGTAATCATCAATAAAAATGAAGCAAAACATAAAAAATATAACACTTGCCTTTTATTCATTATACAAAAGCTTGAGTTAATACATTGCCCGGTAACAAACCGGCAGGAATATCATTATGAAAGCCTAAAATATGAGCTATAGTTGGAACAATATCTATACACTCTCCAACGGGAGAACCTGGTGTACCAACCACCTGACCTTGTTTAACTTTGGATGGGGGACCAACAATTAAACTAAAAACTTCCCGTGAATTATTGTCGCTTGTATGATCAAAAGCTCTCAGTCCATTATTATCATAAAGATTATTAGGAGTTAAATTTCTACCATGCTCAGGCATACAAATCATAATAGTATTATTTGCCATTACAGGATCTGACTGAATTTTATTCCATAACCACCCTACACCATAATCAGCTTTATGTAAATTTTGGATATATCCTGTAAAATCAGAATGACAGATATCTAAGTTAAATGTATTGATTACAGTTAATTCAGGCTTAAATTTGTCTAATACTTTCCATGCAGCAGCAATATTAATCAAATCGCCTGTAAGCTGTGAAGTAGGAACTCCGTTTGGTAATGGATAATCGATAGGAGTAACTTGATTTAAAATATCAATATATAAATCTTTAATTGCTTCCATATCAGACCTAGCATTGTTTACACCGGGTATATCTGATATCGTTTTATCAAAGTTTTTATCTAAAAAGTTTTTTACTTTTTCTAGCCGATTTACATCATCAGGCTGAAAAGAAGAAGAGTCTGAATAATAGTCTATTCCCAGCTGGCTAAATACAGTTGCAGGACGTAAATAATTAGCTCCATACAGAGCACCATAGCTTGGGTGACGACTATAATTTAAAGATGGATAAGGCCCTAATCCTTCAGAAATCCACCAAGCATTAATCGCATTTTTTGCTGGGTTATAGTGTTTACGATAATATTCAAACACAGTAGGATATTCCGGATTAATATTCAAATTCAATCCTGTTTCCGTATAGTTTCCTGTCATCCCAACGGTATGTCCGTTATAGTGACCTGTCGGGCCAGTTTTATATCTCATTTCTGGAAACAACGTTCCCTGAGATGCTAAAGAATTAGATAAAATTGGATTCCACTGAGTGTAAACTAAATTCTGTGTGGGCTTTGCTCCTGTAAGCATATTTTCCATTACATTACCTTGAGTAGGCAAGCCTTGATTAGCCAAGTATTGTTGCTTTACAGACTCTTGATTTCTGATACCTCCTCCAAATAATACAAACACTACATTGTCAACTATTCTAGCGCCCGAAGCAGCAAAAAGTCTTCCTGAAGGAAGTATATATGGTGCTGCTAATGCTCCGCCTGCGGCAATTGCTGATGCTTTTAAAAATTTACGTCTATCCATGGCTTAATAAAAATAGTATTCGTTAGACAAAGCAAAGGCGATATATACATTTTCAGCAGTCATTAAAGGGTCGTCTTCAATCATTTTTTTCAAATAGATTTTTTCGTATTCGGTAGGATAGCGCTGATAAAACCTAACATAAGTTTCATTAATAAAAGTAGGCAAATCAGCTCGCATTTGAGAATTAGTAGGAATATTAACTAAAGGAGAATTTAAGTAATGTGATATTATTAACTCATTGGAAGTTTGTTTATCTCCCATAGCTAAAGTCAACTCAGAAATTTCAGCTAACTCATTATTACTTATTGCTTGATTAAATAAATCTGTATACAAAATGGAAATGTATTGATTAGTAGATTTCTGTTTTGTCTTTTCAACATTTGAACCATAAACCGCTACATCGTTTACTTCGTAAATAATATTGTCATAAACAGTTTCTTCAATTACCTTTTTCTTGCATGAAAAAAACACTATTAAAACAACAGCTAGATATATGTGTTTACTAAAAAGCCGCATACTCATCCGTTTTACATATTTTTTTATAGACATTTTCTAACGAATTATCTAGAACAAATGTATTGGTTTCATTACCCATCTCAACTGAAGTAGGCTTTCTTTGCAGTAAAATATTGTAGGCATCATCCACCCTTGATTCGTAATATTCTCTTGATGCAGTTAAAATATTTAAAAAATCAATTTTGCTGTCTCCGTTTTGTAAAAATAAAATAGTAGAAGTTCCGTCAACCATACTTTTACCACTTGCCAGTTCCTGAACAGTAGGATAACGACCTAAAAGGTTTTCAAAACACGCCACCACAAAATTTTCAGTTCCCATATTAATTTCATCATAAATTAAATTAAAACAAAATCGCTTATGAAATTCATTATGACTAATTTGACCTAGCATCAACAATGAATCAGCTTGATATAAGTCGGTTAATTTTTGAACTTCGTAATCTATAAACTGAGCATTTAAAGTATCACCGTTTTGATAATACAAAGAGGCAACATATTGATAAGTAAAAATTTCTAAATACAACTCTGCTTTGCTACCGCCATTAGTCATTAAATTAGAAGCATCTTGCCACAACTTGGCATAAAATTGTTTCTTTTCAATTAGTTTGGAAACAACAGTATCTCTGCTAGCCTGGCTTAACGAATTAGCTTCCAAAAAAGCTACATCATTAGAAAGTTCTGTTGAAGTTGGGGCATTTCCTATTAAATCAATATAAAGTCTATTTACATAATTTTCTACTTGCAGAGTGGTAACACCTGAATAGTCAGGAGCTGTGTTGTCTTCAAAAATTAAATCTTTATGAACTTGTACTTTTTCTTCTTTTTTACAAGAAAAAACAATCGTTCCGATTAGAAATAAAAAACAGATTTTAGTAATTATTCTCAACTGAATACAAAATTAAGAAACTAAATTACTGATTTATTGCGGAATATAAAAATAGGAAATCTTTAATTAAAAATAATCAAAGTATTGGTTAAAGAATCCAACCTTTAAACCCACTTGAAAATAGGTATCTTCCAGTCGGTATTTATAGTTTTCATATCTTCTTAAAGTAATTCCCGCAAAAAGCCTTGTATTAGCCGAAGGATTAACAATGTATGAAACTTGAGCACTAAAATCCTGCATTTTTGTTTTCAAACCTTGTGTGGTATAATTAAAATAACCTGTTCCTCTATCTGTATAAGGTTGAAAAACATTTTTTCCAAATGCTGTTTTTGAGGTATCTAAACCAGACCTAACATTCACTAATTTAACCGCTAAGTCAATTCGTTTGTAACGATAGTTAATCATTAAAACAGTTTCTTTAAAATTAGCACCAACCGGATGAGCTATTGGTTGATTGATGTGACCAAACGATTGTTGAGTTATACTATGCGAAAAAATATAAGGTCTGGCCATATTGTATTCAGCTAGTACGTTTAGATTTTTTAAGCCAAATAAGTTATAGCCCTTATAACCAAATTGTAAAGCATATTTAGTTGCCCACCAGCCCCAATTTATAGAAGAATCTTTAGGGAAAATTTGATGTTTTAAATCAGCTTTAATTGCACTCAATAAAAAGTCATCTAAAATAATTTGACCATAAATGTGATGATACTTATGCGGAGTAAACTTGTAATTCATTCCAAAAATAGAGTTGTCTGAAGAGCCTAAAGAATACTCTATTGGTCTATAAAAGATAAAAGGATTTAAGTAGTTTACATCAAACCCTCTGTTATAAATACTGTCCTTAGCCTGCCACACAACTGCTTCATAAATACCAAAATTTAACCATTTGGCTACATTCCAACTTAAATGATGAAATGTTGCATACTTAATTTTTGACTTGCTGTTTGGAATTAAGTTGGTAAACTGAGTAAACAAATTAGTATAGTTTATTCTACCCAACTTGGTATTTATTTTTAAGTATGGATAAGAAAACGCATTGTCGGAAATCATAAACGTCCTATAACCGTCTCCCCAGAAATTTTTTCCATAGCCAAGCGTAAAGTCAAAATGCTTACCGGCTCTTAAATATAAATACGAGTTAATGAATGTGCTTTCATAGCCATCGCTGGTTGGATGCGCTATTCCCATTCCAGGAATTACGCCTTGAGATTTTATAAGTTGTTCCTGATAATATGGAAACTGACCATTTACGTGAAACAAATTTATATTTAAGTCTGCCCAATTTTTATAAGTCATTCCGGCATTTAGGCCTAGAGTATTTGTAATTCCTGTTACAGAAAAAGTACTGTCATCTTCTCTTACTCCATCAGAAAAATAAGAAGTAGATATAATTGGAGAAAAATAAATTGAACTAACGGACTCATCATTTAACAAAGAGGTATGATTAAACAACACTTCTTTCCACCTTTTACCAGAAACATTGGTAGCACTAAATATACTATCTGCATTAACGCTTTTAGTCAATTCGTATTTTCCAAATGGCTTACAAGTAGTATGCAGTTTTAATTTATGATTATTAGCCTCAGCGTCTATTAAATTATGCCATTGTTTATCCAAAGGAGTAAGTAAACTCTGTGAATACAAAACACTACTAAAAAAAATAAATAGATATGGAGTTAATCTTCTCAAGCTTTTTTTACTTTAAAAAAGAATGGAACTTGTGCCAAAACAACCGCCACCCCAAATACAATTCCGAACGTCACACTTGGTTGTAAATGCTGAAGCGTGATAGTTAAACCAACTATGATAAGATTATAAATAAACACACAAGCTACAATGTGTCTGTGGTTCATACCTAGTCTTAATAATTGATGATGAATGTGATTTTTATCGGCCGAGAATGGAGAAACTCCTTTTAATGAGCGATAAATAAAAATTCTTAGCGTATCCATAAGCGGATAAACTAAAACTGACATAGATAAAACAGGCCTTGAAATATTATATATATTGTTAGGAAGTGCCTCTTTATCGAACTCAACCATTTCAATCGCCAATACGGAAACTATAAATCCTATAGTTAAAGAGCCGGAATCGCCCATAAATATTTTAGCAGGAGCAAAATTGAAAAACAAAAAGGCAAATAAAGCTCCGGCTAAAGAGAATGCCAATACTGAAAACACCATATCCTCAGCAAAGTAAAACCATACGCCAAAAACACAAGATGCTACCAAACCCACCGTTGCCGCAAGACCATCTATACCATCAATTAAATTAAAAGCATTTACAACTACTATGTAAGTAAATACAGACAAGAAAACACCCGCATATTCAGGAATTTCTCTAATACCAAATAATCCATGTAAGCTGGTAATTTTAATGTTTGCCATAAGCACCATAATAAAAGCCACTACCAAGTGAGAAAGCAGTTTCTTTGCAGGAGTTGTTCCAATAATATCGTCTTTCATTCCTACAAAAAACAAAATAAGCATACAAGGAATTAAATAATTGAATTCTCTTGTTGTTTCTGATGGATACCATAATGAAAAAGCAAACAAAGTACCGGCAAAAATCATTATACCGCCCATAGAAGGAACATTTCTAACATGTAGTTTTCTATCACCATCAGGTGTATCAAACAACCTTTTATAAATAGCCACTTTAATGAATGAAGGCGTAGCTAAAATCACAATAATAAAAGACGTTATAATAGGCAGTAATAGCTCTTGCATTAAAAGTCGTAATAGAGGTTAGACAATGAAGTTCTTAAAGCAAAATATACGTAATTCGTTTTAAAGGTTTCAACTTGTATATCTTGATTTCTATAATTTACACCCAAACTTACGTTTAAGTTTGTTTTTGGGTTAATCATAAAACCCAAATTAACGTCAGCTATCATTAGCTCAACATCCTTACTTTGTGTTGGTACTTTAAATGAAGGTAAAAACACATTATGACCAAAGCCCGAATATTCATAGTAGTTAATCTTAGCATTAGCAAACAATCGTTTGAATCGATAACCTGTTAAAAAAACAATTTCTGTAAAACCCGCTCCCTGAGGATGAGCCAGTGGCTGATTGTAATGCGTAAAACTTTGCAGAGGCAACTCATTAGTATATGAAAACGGAGCCACATCATTCCATTCCAGTTGCAATAATAAATTTTTAAATGCAGTATATTTTAGTCCTAATTGATAACCTCCTCTCACAATCCCTTGATTTTTAGTTGGCTCATCTAACATCAGCTGAGAATAAAAAGTGATGTGAAAAGGAGTTTTGACTTTTAAATTTACCCCTGAAACAGTATTGTTTTCTGAGCTAAAACCATTAGCAGCTGTATTTACTCCAATAACAGGATTTAACTGAAGAGGGTTTAACCCTAATGTACCGGAAGTATCCATGGTTTGCCATATTGTACCCTCAAATAATCCAACTGAAATAAAATTATTGATGTGATAGTTTAAATAAAAAAAGCTAGCGCCTTTTCTTTCAAAAAGAGGTTCTACTCTTGAAAATGTAGGGAGTCTGTTTAAGTTATTGAGTTGAGCAAAAACGGTAGTGTACTGAAGTTTGTTTTTAAAAAACCACCATGTAGATTTTAAGTGAGGATAATTAAAACCCGCATCAGACAGAAGCAATGAACGATAACCATCACCAATAAAATTTTTACCATGTCCGGCTATAATGTTTACAAAACTTTTAGGAGAATAAGATAAGTAACCTTGTGCCATGGCGTAATCATACCCGGTTTTTTTAAAAGGTTTTGTTCTTCCTTGACCAGGAACCACTTTTGATGACGTAACATAACTAGCTAAATAATCCGGAAAAAAAGACTGGCTTTCATAAAAAGAAGTAGAAAAAGAAAAATTACTTCCGACATTTCCTCTTACCAATATTCCTCTTGTATTAGTGTATAAAGAAGAAGCCGAAGTATCTTCTCCGTCCTGCCCAAATTCAAAATTCATTAAAGGGTCTATGGTGATATAAAAGTCAGAGTCTTTAATAATGATTAAGTTTTCATAAAAAGCTTTTCTAGCAAATAGTGATTTATTAGCATAGTTATTAATGGAAAGATTTTGGTTAATATCAGGATAGGCTAAGTCCCGATTAAAGAGTTGTGTTAGCTGTTTTTCAATTAATGGCTTAGATGATGTATGCACCAAATCATCATTATTTTCAATGAAATTATAATTTGTTGTATTATGAAAGTAGTTTAATGGTAATTGAAGGTTTTGAGCAAAAGAAACTTGTGCTATAAACAAAAATGAGAAGAGAAATAATACATTTCTAATTTGCACTTTCATATTCAAAACTCATCTCTTTTACTTCTTCGTAAACTTTTTCTACACCTTCCTTTAAAGAAATAGAATACTTCCAGCCTAAGTTGTTTAATTTAGAAACATCCATTAGCTTTCTTGGGGTTCCGTCAGGCTTTGAAGTGTTAAACTTCAGTTCACCTTTAAAACCTACAATCTCTTTCACCAAATAAGCCAATTCTTTAATAGATATATCTTCTCCTGTTCCAATATTTACGAATTCTTTTCCATTGTAGTTTTGCATTAAAAAATAACAGGCATCTGCTAAATCATCTACATGCAAAAACTCTCTTTTCGGATTTCCTGTTCCCCAAATTTCAACACTTTGTAAATTGTTAACTTTTGCCACATGAAATTTACGCAATAAAGCAGGTAGTACATGAGAATTGTTTAAATCATAATTATCATTTGGACCAAATAAATTAGTAGGCATGGCCGAAATAAAGTTAGCACCATATTGGTCATAATAAGCTTCACAAAGTTTAATTCCCGCTATTTTAGCAATTGCATAAGGCTCATTGGTTGATTCTAAGGTTCCGGTTAACAAATATTCTTCTTTTAACGGCTGGGGAGCTAGTTTAGGGTAAATACAAGAGGAGCCCAAGAAAAGTAATTTTTTTACTTTAGTTTTAAATGCTGCATGAATGGTATTTATTTCAATCGCTAAATTGTCATAAATAAAATCAGCTCTGTAAACATTATTAGCCTGAATACCGCCAACTTTTGCAGCAGCTAAAAAAACAAATTTAGGTTGCTGGGTTTCAAAAAACTCATTTACTTGGCTTTGATTTCGTAAATCAAGTTCTTTACTAGAAGCTACAATAATATTGGTAAAACCTTCTGCTTTAAGTTTTCTTACAATAGCTGAGCCCACCATACCATTGTGTCCGGCAACATAAATTTTGTCTTCTTTATTCATCATAACGAAGTACTTTATGCCCGCCCTCTAAAAGGTATTTATCTCTTTCAAAAAGTTTTAAGTCACTTTGGACCATATCTTTTATAAGTGATGCTAAATCATGCTTGGGTTCCCAACCTAATTCATTTTTAGCCTTTGATGCATCCCCAACTAACAAGTCAACCTCTGTTGGTCTAAAATATTTTTTATCGATTTCTACTATCACTTCTCCGGTAGCCTTATTTATTCCCTTTTCATCAACTCCACTTCCCTGCCATTCAATATCGATATCTAACTCTTTAAAAGTCATTGAAATAAAATCTCTAACAGAAGTAGTTTCTCCTGTTGCCAACACATAATCTTCAGCCTTTTCCTGCTGGAGCATTAAATACATTCCTTCAATATAATCTTTTGCATGTCCCCAGTCTCGCTTTGCATCAATATTTCCAACAAACAACTTTTTTTGCAACCCCAACTTTATTTTTGCTGCTGCACGTGTAATTTTTCTGGTAACAAAAGTTTCTCCTCTTATAGGACTTTCATGATTAAATAAGATACCATTACAAGCATATATGCCATAAGCTTCTCTGTAATTTTTTACAATCCAATACGCATAAAGTTTAGCAACAGCGTAAGGACTTCTCGGATAAAACGGTGTAGTTTCTTTTTGAGGAGTTTCTTGCACTAATCCGTAGAGTTCAGAGGTAGAAGCTTGGTAAAATTTAGTCTTCTTTTCAAGATTTAAAATACGAATAGCCTCTAAAATTCTTAACGTCCCTAAAGCATCTGAATTAGCTGTATATTCAGGAGTTTCAAAAGACACCTTAACGTGAGATTGAGCCGCTAAATTATAGATTTCATCCGGCTGAACTTCTTGAATAATTCTTATCAAATTTGTAGAATCAGTTAAATCACCATAATGAAGAAATAGCTTTACTCCTTCTTCATGCTGGTCTTTATACAAATGGTCAATTCTATCTGTATTAAACAAAGAACTTCTTCTTTTAATTCCGTGCACTTCATAGCCTTTATTTAATAAAAATTCAGCTAAATAAGCACCATCCTGGCCTGTAATTCCTGTTATTAATGCCTTTTTACCCATTCAAAACAATTTTTAATAGGGTAAATTTAGCGAATTATTCAGAGTAGCTTTAATTTATCTAAGATAATGTACTTTTCTTGAAATCAGTTCCGGAAGGATTTTCAAATATTTCCAAGTCAAAATACTTTACTGAAGCTATAATGTGGTCGAAAATATCTGCCACTATGATTTCATAGTTTTTCCAATTTTTGTCTTTGCTAAAAGCATATATTTCCATAGGCACTCCCTGTGGTGTAGGGTCTAATTGCCTAATTAAAAAAGGCATTTCATGATTAATAAACTGATTCTGCTCTAGGTACTTCTGAATATAAATTCTAAAAACACCAATGTTAGTTAAATTTCGTCCATTAATAGCCAAGGTTTTATCTACGTTGTTAGATGTATTATATTTAGATAAACTTTCTTTCATTTCATCTAAATATGGCTTTATACGTTGAATTTTAGAAAAATTAGCTATCATTTCATCTGTACAAAACTTAACGCTATCCATTTTTATAAACACTGATCGCTTTATTCTTCTCCCGTCACTTTCTGTCATTCCTCTCCAATTCACAAAAGAATCAGAGATAAATGAATAAGTTGGGATGGTGGTTATGGTTCTATCAAAATTTCTAACCTTGACCGTAGTTAAATTAATCTCATCTACATCTCCGTCAGCGCCATATTTAGGCATTGTTATCCAATCTCCTATCCTTACCATATCGTTTGCCGACATTTGAATACTTGCCACAAAACCAAGTATAGTGTCTTTAAAAACTAAAATTAAAATGGCAGTCATTGCACCAAGACCGCTTAAAAGATAGATGGGAGATTTACCTATTATAACAGAAATAATAAAAATTAAGAATATAGTGTAAACGGTAAGTTTTGTCAGCTGCTTGTAACTGTCAATGGGTTTATCCCTTAGACTAGGTTTATCTTTTAAATGAGCGGACACAGCATTAAGAAACGACCTAATTATTAGCAATAAAACAATAAGCAACAATACATTAGTAACTTTATATTGCTGAGTAGCATATTTAGGAAAATCGATAAACACAAATGGCATAAAGCTATGTAACACCCAAACAGGAAGTAAATAGCAAAGACTTCTAAAAAACCTAAATCGCACCAAATAATCATCCCACTTGTTTCTACTTTTAATGGCAAACGATTTAATTGACTTTACTAGAACAGTTTTTACTACAAACCACAATACGTAACTTAATATGGCTGTTGCCAAAAGCATGGTAAATGAAACCAGGTAACTTTCAATCAACCCTGATAGTTCAAGCTTTGCTATTGATTCATTTATAAAATTGTGTATTTCCTCTGCTATTTTCATACTATTACTAAATAAACGAATATTCCGTAACCAACCAATAAAATCAGTCCATAAAATCTATTAACCACTTTTTTACCAATATACATCATCGGAAGCAATATAGCTGACACACCTATTACCCACAACATATCTCTAGATAGCGCAAATGAATTGATAGGAATTTCTTTGATAATAGATGTAATGCCTAAAATTGCAAGTATGTTAAACAAGTTTGATCCAATTAAATTACCCACAGAAATATCTGTTTGTTTTCTAAATGCAGCTATACAAGATGTAACTAATTCCGGCACGCTTGTTCCAAAAGCTACTACAGTTGTTCCAATAACTAAATCACTTACGCCAAACTGTTTAGCAATTCCCGTAGCTCCGTTTACTAACCAATCTGCTCCATAAACTAATCCTACACAACCTATAAAAACAAATAAGATATTTAATCCCATTTTACTTTTTTCTTGCCCACCTTCTTCTACTTCAATACTAATGTTTTCCTTTCTAGATTTTCTAATAATGAATACAATATAGCTCACTAAGAAAATGACAAATATGATTCCTTCCCATAATTCTAAATTCAAATCAAACATAAAGACGTAAAGCAAAAGGGTGGCAATCATCATAGCAGGATAATCAAATTTTAGTGTATCTGCTTCAACTGCCAACGGAAAAATTAAAGCAGACAATCCCATTACCAAAGCTATGTTAGCCACATTAGAACCAAGCACATTACCGATAGCTATATCCGGAACACCACCTAAAGCTGCTTTAATACTTACCAATAATTCAGGCATTGAAGTTCCCATAGAAACCACCGTCATTCCTACCACTAATGGAGATATTTTAAACGAATTGGCTACTCCTACAGCTCCCTTAACAAGAATTTCACCTGCAACAACTAGAGTGATTAAGCCTAGTATAAACCATATATAATCCATTAAGATTTGTCGTCTTTGGTTGGATCAATATCATTTTTCATTTCGGTTGCTGATTTTTTTATCTCATTTTGGATTTCGCTTGTTGCATTTTTAAATTCTTTAATCCCCTTCCCTAGACCTCTAGCAAGTTCCGGAATTCGTTTAGAACCAAAGAAAATGACTATTACCAATAAAATAAGAATTATTTCAGGCCCGCCAATGTTAAAGAATAACAACATAGAATAAAAATAGTGGTGCAAAGGTATAAAAAAAGCCTTTCTGTTTCAGAAAGGCTTTAGTTTGAGTTTTAGATAGAACTATTATTTTTTCTCTCTTTCATCCATACTGCCTTTTAGTAAATCGTATGCAATTGGAGATGCTACAAATACTGATGAATAAGTACCAACAATGATACCTATTAATAAAGCAAAGATAAATCCTCTGATTACTTCACCACCGAAAATAAATATCATTAATAATACAAAGAAAGTAGTTAATGAAGTATTTATAGTTCTGCTTAAAGTACTATTAAGTGCATTATTTACTACATCAGTAAATGGTTGTTTTTTATATGAAGCTAAGTATTCTCTTATTCTGTCAAACACAACAACCGTATCATTAATCGAATACCCCACAACCGTTAATATTGCTGCTATAAAAGCCTGATCTATCTCCAAAGAGAAAGGCAAGAAGCCATAAAGCAACGAGAAAATCGAAAGTACAATTAACACATCATGGAAAATCGCTGCGATAGCACCAAGACCAAATTGCCATCTTCTAAACCTAGCTACAATGTATAAGAATATTACAAGCAGTGCAAAAAAAACAGAATACATACCCGCTCTTTTAATATCGTCTGCAATGGTAGGACCAACAGATTTCACACTTTCTATGGTAGGGTTATAACCTGCATCTATTAAACCTTGCTTAAGGTTATCTTCTACCATTGTTCCTGCATTAGGATCATCACTATTGTATAAATAGTTAGTAGCAATCATTACCTGATTATTGTCGCCATAAGTTTTTACTTCCGGTCGCATTTTAGAACCATCTTTATCTAAAAACACATTTTGAAGTACATCACCAATATCCGAAGGCACCACAGCTTTATCAAAAGAAACCTGAAGATTTCTACCACCGGTAAAATCAACACCATAGTCTAGCCCTCTGGTTGCCATAGAACCAATACCTGCAATAATGATGATAGATGAAATAATATAGCCTAACTTTCTTTTATTAATAAATGCAATGTTTACATTTTGGAAAGCATTTTCAGTGATTTTAGTAGCAAAAGTTACCACCTTTTTCTTGTCTAATTGCCATTGGAAAATCAATCTAGTAATAAAGATAGCTGAGAACAATGAAGTTAAAATACCTACTACTAGTGCCTTGGCAAAACCCTCAATAGGACCTGTTCCAAAGAACCAAAGGATTAAACCGGTTAATAAACTGGTAATATTGGCATCCAAAATTGAAGAGTATGAGTTTTTATATCCATCTTCAATAGCCAATTTAACGGTTTTACCCGCTCTTAATTCCTCTCGAATTCTTTCATAAATAAGAACGTTAGCATCTACTGCCATACCAATGGTTAACACTATACCGGCAATACCAGGAAGTGTTAACGCAATATTAGTAGAAGCTAAAGCACCAATAATAAAGAAAAGGTTAGCTAACAAGGCAACGTTAGAAGCAACTCCTGCTTTATTGTAATAGAATATCATGTATAGTAATACTACAACTAATGCCAGCATAAAACTCATTAACCCTGAACTAATAGCTTTAGCACCTAAAGAAGGCCCTACAATTGCTTCTTCAACAATTCTAGCAGGAGCAGGCATTTTACCGGCTTTAATTACGTTGGCTAAATCTTGTGCCTCTTTAACCTCAAAATTACCTGAAATAGATGAACGACCACCTGCAATTTCTCCATTTACGGTTGGCGCTGTATAAATCAATCCATCCATTGCAATGGCAACTGACTTACCCACATTTGCTCCGGTAATTGCTTTCCATTTTTGGGCACCTGTTGCGTCCATTACCATAATTACTTCAGGGGAACCACCAAATTGACCATAATCTTGGTAAGCATCAACAATTACATCGCCATCCAAAGCCGGACTTCCGTCTCTGTCAGACGCTTTCATAGCTGCTAACTGTACAAACTTTCCTTCTTCATCATAAGCTTTTGCAAACCATAATAATTTCATTTTAGGAGGTAAAAGAGCTTTAATCTCTTTCATTTTTAGATACTTATTTACTTTACCTGTATCTTTAGTAGCAACATAACCAACTACACAACCCTGTCCATAAACAAATTGTCCATTGGCATCTTGAAATATAGCCGGACGCATTACTTCAAATAATGGGTTTGCTTCTTGTTCTGTTGTATCTTCTGATGTAGCTAGTAAATCATCCAAACTTTTGGTTGTATCACCATCTAATCCCATTAGTTTATTTAACGCACTAGTATCATTTTGTAATGAATCAGGAGTAACTTGAGCTACAACAGCAGTAGTATCATCAGGCAAAGGAATAACAGTAGAATCTTTCGTATCCTTTTTCAAGTCTTTCCCTTCTTGAATTAAACGAAGCTTAGTGTTAATCTCTTCTAAAAGTGGATAAACCTCTTGGTTTTCATAAGTTTCCCAAAATTCAAGATTAGCAGTTCCTTGTAAAAGTTTTCTAACTCTGTTTTTGTCTTTTACACCGGGTAGCTCCACTTGAATACGGTCAGTACCAATTAGTTTTTGAATGTTAGGTTGTGCGACACCAAATTGGTTTACCCTTGTACGTAACACATTAAAAGATTGACTAATAGCATCCTCAGATTCGCCTTTCAAATACTCTGCCACTTCTTCGTCAGTAGCTGTTGGGCTCAATCTATCTTTAGTAGATAATGAATAAAAAGATGAAACTAGCTTTGCATTTGGGGCAACTTCTTTATAAGCTTTTGCAAATAGCGTTACAAAATCTCCATCATCTTGTTTTTGAAGTTCTCTTGCTCTAGCTAAAGCTTTTTTAAAGTTTTCGTCACCTTCTTTATCTGCGGCTAAAGCAGCTAAAATGTCAGGAACTGAAACTTCCAAAGTAACATTCATACCACCTTTAAGGTCAAGACCTAAGTTGATTTCACGCTCTTTACAGTCTCCGTAAGTAAACCCTAAAACAGGGTATACTTTTTCAGATCGCATAGAATCTAAATACCTATTTTCTAGGTCTTCATTGCCATTGGCGAATGCTTTTGCATCGCTTTCAACACCTGAAGCTACAAACGTAAATGATAACTGATAAATACAGGCTAACGCTAGTAGAATGGTGAAAAGCCAAATAGCTCCTTTGTTTTGCATTATTGTAGGTTTAAAATTAAAGGCTGCAAATATAGAAGTATAAAATATATTTCCCAAAGCTTTTTTTTATAGGTATTAAGAGCCTAATTTTCTCCTTAATTTCTTTCAAAAAACTCCATTATTATTTAGTAACTTTGGGCCTATGTTTAAAAAAATAGGCTTTACCTTTATAGCGCTTAGTTTTTCACCCCTCTCTAATGCACAGTTTTTAGTTCACTCGAATTCAATTGAAGTATTAGATTCTACTGGAAATATACTAAACCATGCCTGGGTTGGTGGCTTAAATTCTATTCAGTTTTCTGAAATTGATTTAGACATGGATGGCAAAAAGGATTTGTTTACATTTGATAGAAGTGGTAGTAAAGTAAGAACTTTTAGAAATAACGGAGCCCAAAACACTGTAGATTACGTTTATGCTCCTGAGTTTCATAGTAGTTTTCCAAAAATGCACGATTGGGCCTTATTAAGAGATTATGATTGTGACGGAAAAGAAGATATTTTCACTTATTCAAATGGAGGCTTTGCTGTTTATAAAAATACCTCTTCACCCGGAAATTTATCATTTGTAAAAATTAGTGACCTAGTTTTTTCAGATTATTCTAAAAACTCTACTCCGCCTCAAATGGCCAATTTGTATATTAGTTCTACTGATATTCCTGCTATTGATGATATTGATGGTGATGGTGATATGGACGTAGTTACTTTTTCCATTTTTGGTAGTTATGTGGAATACCATAAAAATATGAGTAAAGAGCTTTATGGTATATGCGACAGCTTAACCTTTAAACTTAAAAATAATTGTTGGGGGTTTTTTAGTGAAAATTTTTCTAATAATTCAGTTACTCTTTCTGACACATGTCCGTCTAATGTTGTAAGTCCTGAAAAAATAATAATGGGTGGCAACAAACACTCTGGTTCTACGCTTCTGACTTTGGATTTAAATAACGATGGTTTAAAAGATTTAGTTCTAGGTGATGTGAGTTTTAAAAATATGACATCGTTAATCAATAGCGGAAGTGTTAACAACGCTTATATGACCTCTCAAGACAGTGCTTTTCCTAAGAACAACACCAACACCCTACCCGTAGATTTACAACTTTTTCCCGCTGCCTTCTATCTGGACATTAATAATGACGGAAAAAAAGATTTAATAGTAAGCCCGGGTACTCCAAACGGAAGTGAAAACACCAAATCTTGTTGGTTATACACAAACAGTAATATCACTAGCCAACCTAACTTTAATTTTTCAAGAAACAACTTCTTACAAGGCGAAATGATGGAACATGGAGAAGGAAGTTACCCAGTCTTTTTTGACTATAATGCAGATGGATTAATGGATTTACTGACAGGTAATTTTGTTTATTATGTTGATAATGCTTTTCCAAAATCGGCAATAGCACTTTACGAAAACATTGGCACATCTTCACAACCCAAATTTCAATTAAAAACAAGAGATTATGCAGGAATAGCTAAAATTAGCCTTAACACATTTAGCAATATGCCTACCTACGGAGTTTGCCCAACTTTTGGAGATATTGACGGAGACGGAGACCAGGATATGATTGTGGGTGATTACAACGGTAAAATCCATTTGTTTACCAATACAGCAGGAGCCGGAAATACAGCCAACTTTGTTTTAGCCCAAGCAGATTATCAGGGAATTGATGTAGGAAACTACGCAAAACCTCAACTTTTTGATATTTCCGGTGATAGTTTACTAGATTTAGTAATTGGAAATCAAGCCGGAAAAATTGAATATTATAAAAATATTGGTACTAAAACCTCTCCAAGTTTTTCATTGCAAACTCAAAACTTGGGAAATGTAAATGTTACTAAAGTTGGTAATGTAAACGGATATAGCCGTCCGTTCTTTTTCAAAAATGGAAGCCAAACCGAACTACTTTGCGGCTCATTGTCAGGGCAAATTTTTCACTTTAACAATATTGATTCGTCAAGCTTTTCAACTTATAACATTATTGACACCAGCTTTTATGGAATTAATGAAGGTGCTAGAACAAGTATTGTAGGTGCCGACCTCAATAATGATGGCTTAACTGACTATGTAATTGGAAATTATTCTGGAGGAAACAGTCTTTACATGGGTAGTAACGTTACTGATATTAAAGAAAGCTATTTTACTGATTTAAATTTAGAATTAACCATCTACCCCAATCCTACCAATGACAAGGTAACTATTTTATTCTCTAACCCCTATTTAACCAAGTTTCACATAAAGCTATTCGACCTTCAGGGCAAAGAGGTTTATTCAGAAAAACATAATTCAAACAATATTCAATTAGATGTAAGCAACTTGACCAAGGGTGTGTACGTCTTAAAAATAAACTCACTTGAAACTCCTGCATCATCTCATGATAAAATCATTAAATATTAAATACCAACTTCTGTTTGTTTCTTTTTTCATTGTTGCTTCTTTAAGTGCTCAAACTATTTTTAAAAGAGTTGATAGTATTAAAGTTGAAACTAATACAAATGGTGTCTTTTATAAAAATGCTTGGGCAGGAGGTTTAAACTCTATTCAGTTTTCCGAAATTGATTTAGATGGAGACGGAAAAAAAGACTTATTTGCATTTGACAGAACGGGTGACAAAATCAAAACATTTCTAAACAAAGGAACTCCGGGCACAACCAATTATGTTCATGCTCCGCAATACGAAGACAAATTTCCACCTATTGATTCTTGGGTTTTATTGAGAGATTATAACCGTGACGGTAAAAATGACATCTTTACTTATTACCCAGGAGGAGTAAGCTTATATAAAAACATTAGTACTCCCGGAAATTTGGCTTTTATACAAATTACTAAATTAATACAACACTACAACCCTACCGTAACTGTTCCCTACTCACAGATTTATTGTACCTCTATTGATCAGCCTGCAATAGATGATATAGATAACGATGGTGATCTAGATATTATAAACTTTGGACAATTTGGAAGTTTTGTAGAGTACTACAAAAACTATTCAATGGAAACCTACGGAATATGCGACAGCATTAATAAATATGAAATGAAAAATAAATGCTGGGGGTGGTTTTATGAAGGAGGAGCTAGTTTTAATATGACACTAAATATGCCAAAAGGCAATTGTTGGAATAATGTCCCAAATCCTGAAAGAACTGCTAACGGAGGAAGTAAAAACCTTAAACATGCCGGCTCAACACTACTTACACTTGATGTAAACGGAGATAGCGTTAAAGAATTAGTAGTTGGTGATGTATCTTATAATTACATGACATTGCTACATAACGGAGGGAAAGTAGATAGTGCCCACATGACATCAGAGGACACCCTTTTTCCAAAAAATCAAGGAAACACTTTACCCCTGGGACTTGATATATTTCCCGGAGCATATTACTTAGATATCAATAATGATAATAAAAAAGATTTACTCTTTTCGCCTTTTTATGTAACTCAAATAGCCGGACAGACCTACATCCAGAATTATGAAAGTGTTTGGAATTATACCAATAGTGGCACAAATAATTTACCAAGCTTTACTTTTCAAAGTAAAAACTTTCTTCAAAAAGATATGATAGATTTAGGCGAAGGAGCCTATCCTGTATTTTTTGATTATGATAGTGACGGCAAAAAAGATTTAATAGTAAGTAATTTTGGTTATTACGATTCTACCGGCTATTATAAATCACAGTTAGCACTATATAAAAACACGGGAACTGCCACTGCTCCTCAGTATAAATTAATTACAAAAGACTATCACGGGCTATCCAGCCATATTTTAAATACAGACTCCATGACCCGAACACAAGCCATTTACCCAACTTTTGGTGATGTAGATGGTGATGGCGATAAGGATATGATTGTAGGTGAGCTAACAGGTCGCTTGCACTTATATACTAACACACCATTTATGGGAATTGCATCCTTTAGTTTAACTAAAACTTTTGTTGACTCAATTGACGTTGGTGATTTTTCTACCCCTCAACTAATAGATTTAGACCGGGATGGTAAGATAGATTTAGTAGTGGGTGATATTTGGGGTAGATTAAAATATTATAGAAATATTGGAACCACTACCGTTCCGAAATGGAGTAAAGTTACAGATACGCTTGGAGGAGTGAATATGTCTAAACCACCTTATTTTTATTTAGGATATAGTGTACCGCATATATTTGATAATGGAGGAAGTTATGAAATGCTTGTTGGTTCTTCTTCGGGAGATGTTCACCATTATGATAACATTGACGGAAATTTAGCCGGTAACTTCAATTTAAAAACCATAAATAAAATGGGCTTTTATGAAGGTATTAGGACTGCTCCTGCTGTTTATGATGTTGATAGCAATGCCCTTTGGGATTTTGTTGTAGGAAATTATGCAGGAGGTTTAAACTTATACATGCAGGATATTTTAACCACATCTGATTTAACAGACGCATCCAACACAAAATTTGATGTTATTGTTTACCCTAATCCTGCAAATAATTTGATTAACATTGTGCTTAATCAAAAAGCCATTAGCACTTACAATATTGATGTATTTGATATCAATGGAAAATTGTTATACCAATCACAAAACCAATACGGAAATGTAGAAATTGACATCAGTACCTTTCCTAAAGGCATGTATATTATAAAAGTAAATTCACCACAAACCTCATATAGCAAACATGAAAAATTTATTAAACAATAGCATTTTAGTCCTTCTGTTAAGTACTATTGTTTCTGTTTCTGAAGCGCAAACCGTCTTTAATAGAGTTGACTCTGTCAAGGTAGAAACTGCCATATCCGGCATATTTTACAAAAACCCATGGGCAGGTGGATTAAACTCTTGCCAGCTATCTGACGTTGATTTAGACGGAGACGGTAAAAAAGACCTTTTTGTTTTTGAAGCATCGGGTAATAAAATCAGGACCTTTTTAAACAAAGGAACCGTAGGAACAACTAATTACGTTCATGCACCTCAATACGAAGACCAATTTCCTCCGGTATATGGCTGGGTACTGTTTCGAGATTACAATTGTGATGGCAAAAATGACTTATACACTTATTACCCAACAGGCTCTGGAATTAGCCTATACAAAAATGTAAGTACACCCGGAAATTTAGCTTTTGTACAAGTAACTAAATCATTGCGCTCTTACAACCCTGCCACAATGGTAACCTCTAATATTTATGCTTCGGTGAGTGACCTTCCCGCAATTGATGATATTGATAATGATGGTGATTTGGACATTTTAACTTTTGGCTTTGTAAGTAATTATGTAGAGTATTACAAAAGCTATTCTAAAGAAACGTATGGAGTTTGTGACAGCAATAACTTCCACCTAAAAAACAAATGCTGGGGATGGTTTTATGAAAGTGCTAACAGTTTTAATATGAATTTAAACATTCCTAAGAATAGCTGTACCGGAAATGTACCTAACCCTCAAAGAATATCTAATGGCGGAAATGAAAAAGGGGGCAACAAACACGCTGGCTCAACCCTTTTAACACTTGATTTGAATGGCGATACCGTAAAAGAATTAATTGTAGGAGATGTTGACTCCAAGTATGTTATCGCATTAATTAATGGAGGTAAAAGAGATAGTGCTCATATGGTTTCTGAAGACACACTTTTCCCTAAAAATCATGTTGCTACCAGTAAATTAAACTTACCTGTTTTTCCTGCTGGATATAATATAGATGTAAATAATGATAATAAAAAAGATCTGTTGTTTGCTCCCTATATCTTAACGGCAACTTCAGCAAAAATTTATGCAGAAAATGCCAACAGTATCTGGCACTATAGAAACAACGGAACCAATAATTTACCCAACTACGTTTTACAAAGTAAAAACTTCTTGCAAGGAAACATGATAGAAGTGGGTGAAGGAGCCTATCCGGTTTTCTTTGACCATAATGGTGATGGTTTAGAAGATTTAATTGTAAGCAATTTCGGGTATTATGACTCTACAGGATATTACAGGTCTTCATTAGGTCTTTATGAAAATACCGGAACATCATCTAACCCTAAGTTTAAGTTAATCACAACCGACTACATGGGATTATCTACACATATATTAAATATAGATTCTATGAAACGTACTCAATCTTTGTACGCTACGTTTGGTGATGTGGATAATGACGGAGATAAAGACATGATTGTAGGTGAACTAACCGGTAAAATTCATTTGTACACCAACACTCCTACTATGGGTGTTGCTAATTTTAGTTTAACCAAAACCTATGTAGATTCTATTGATGTGGGCGATTATTCTGCGCCTCAATTAATTGATTTGGACCGAGACGGAAAAATAGATATTGTGATTGGAAATAGATGGGGAACTTTAGCTTTTCATAAAAACATTGGAACCACTTTAGTACCTAAATGGAAGTTGGTAAAAGATACCTTAGGCGGAATACAAATGAAAAACCCGCCAAACTATTTCTTAGGGTTTGCCGTACCATACTTTTTTGACAATGGCGGACAGTATGAATTATTGGTTGGAGGAATGGAAGGAAACGTAAGGCATTACGACAACATTGATGGGAACGTTTATGGTGGTTATAGCCTAAAATCTAATAACGTAATGGGGTTTTATGAAGGAATGAAAGTTGCACCTGCCGTTAATGATATTGACAATGATGGGCTGTGGGATTTTGTGGTTGGAAATTATGCAGGTGGTGTAAGCCTATACAAACAAGATTTAATTACGAATACCGGTTGGGAAAAAGAGTTAACTGAACGAAATGACTTTGCTATTTATCCAAACCCTACCGATAATAACTTTACCATTTCACTAAACTATTACCCAACAACAGAAGTAGTGGAAGTTTACAACTCTTTAGGAATGTTGGTAGAAAAACAACTCATCATGCAAAAGCAAACAGAAATAAATACTGCAGACTGGGAAAGAGGAGTATATATCATTTCTATTTCGGGTAACGGAAAAAGTAAGTTTAAGAAACTGGTGAAAATGTAATTTTTTTCTTTTTATCGTTGGTAGAATACTCTTTGTAGTGTTTTTCTTACTATATTTATTTCCTTAAACTACCAACTATGATTCTTCTTGACTTTTCTACCTGGTGGGCAGAAAAAACTACTTTCGAACAGGTGTACTGGTTAATCGCCATTCCTTCATCATTAGCCTTACTAGTAACACTTATTATGACATTTGTAGGCGGTGACTTTGAAGATGGCGGAGTAGATGAAGATATAGCGGGAGATGACGGTGCGGGCTTTCAATTTTTTACCTTAAAAAACTTAATCGGATTTTTTACCCTTTTTGCATGGTCAGGTTTGGCATGTATAAAAGGCAATATGTCCGTTCCCGTTACCATTATTATTTCTACCGTATGTGGTTTAATTATGATGACTCTTATGGCAAGTATCTTTTTCTTCATGTCTAAACTTACTGATGACGGCACACTTAAAATGGCAAATGCCGTGAATAGAATAGGAGAAATATATTTACCGGTAATGGCAAACAGAGGCAACATCGGGAAAATTCAAATTAACATTCAAGACAGTGTAAGAACACTACAAGCCATGACAGATGATGAGGAAGACCTGCCGTTTGGAGCAGTAGTTACCGTTACAGAAGTTATCAATGGAAATATTTTATTAGTTACAAAAGTTAAAAAATAAGTATGGGACAATTTGTTATTATAGGAATATCAGCAGGAATTTTATTCCTATTCATCTTAATTTATTCAATGTTCAGAAGGTACAAACGTTGTCCTTCAGATAGAATATTAGTAGTATATGGTAAAGTAGGTTCAGGAAGTGATGGTTCTCGTTCTGCAAAATGTATTCACGGTGGTGCAGCATTTATCTGGCCTATCATTCAAGATTATGAGTTCTTAGACTTAACTCCACTTTCTATTGACATTGACCTGAAAGGTGCATTAAGTAAACAAAACATTCGGGTTGATGTTCCTTCACGTTTTACTGTGGGTATTTCTACCGAGCCGGGCATTATGACTAATGCCGCAGAACGTTTATTAGGCTTACAGCAACAACAAATTTATGACCTTGCCAAAGACATCATTTTCGGGCAACTGCGTTTGGTAGTAGCCACTATGGATATTGAAGAAATCAATAACAACAGAGATAAATTTTTATCTAACGTTACCGCAAACGTTGAAGCTGAGCTTCAAAAAATAGGGTTGAAACTGATTAACGTAAACGTTACCGATATTAAAGATGAATCGGGTTATATAGAAGCTTTGGGTAAAGAAGCTGCCGCAAAAGCCATAAACGATGCCAAAAGAAGTGTGGCAGAAAAAAACAGAGACGGTTCTATTGGTGAGGCTAATGCTATGCAAGACCAAAGAGTGCAAGTAGCCAATGCCGATGCCAAAGCCGTAGAAGGAGAAAACTTAGCCAAAATTCAGATTGCTAATTCTGAAGCATTAAGAAGAGAAAAAGAAGCAGAAGCTTTAAAGCTAGCAACCGCAGCAGAAAAAGTACAAGCCGCAAAAGCATTACAAGAAGCTTACGCAGCAGAGCAACAAGCAGAAGACGCCAGAGCGGAAAAAGAAAAAGCAAGCCAACAAGCCGACATCATCGTTTCCGTAGAAATTGAAAAACGTAAAATTGAAATTCAGGCAGAAGCAGAAGCAGAAAACATCAGAAGAATTGCAAAAGGTAAAGCAGACGGTGTTTTGTTTGAAAAAGAAGCAGAAGCAAAAGGTATTTTTGAAGTATTAACCAAACAAGCAGAAGGGTTAAACCAAATTGTAAAAGCAGCCGGTAATGATGTAAATGGTGCCGCATTATTAATTATTGCAGACAAATTACAAGACCTTGTTAAACTACAATCAGAAGCTATTAAAAACATTAAAATTGATAAAGTTACCGTTTGGGATGGCGGTAACGGTGGAAAAGACGGCAAAACCTCAACGGCTAATTTCTTATCCGGTATTTATCAATCCGTTCCTCCGTTAGACGAAGTATTTAAAATGACGGGCATGGAATTACCTAAATACCTAAAAGGAGAAAAGAAAGACGAACAACAAGCAGACACAAAACCCGACAACAAAACGGAATAGAAGTTGGAAGAGTTGAAGGCTAAGTTTTAAGTGTTAAATAAAACCTTCTCCCTTGAGAGATGGAGAAAGTGATTAATTTCTAGTGCCTATTTCCTAATTCTTTATTGCTTAGTTGTATTTCTAATTTCATTAATGTCACCTCAAAACTTAAAGGACTTTATAGCTTTTCCTTTGGAATCACAGAAACTAATTTCATTATTTTTAATTGTCACGCAACCTTCCTCTTTAGATAAAAGTACCTTATTAGAGTAATTATAGCGTGCAAAACAGTCTTTATGCACAACTCCTTTACCTCTATTTATTTTTGCAAAAGAATACTCATATTTAGTTTCATTATCTGGAAAAAATATTTCCGAAGAGTAAATAACAAGAATATCTTGATTCCCAAGTTCATATGAGGCAATAAAGTTTGATTTAAATTTATAACTACTATTTCCGTTTGAAAACATTACAATAGGTCCAACTTTAAATTTTGTAATTTTATCAAGTTCAATTAATGACTTAAACTTCTTATTAAGGCTATCTGATTTTAAGATAGTCGTAGAATCATTACTTTTTATTTCTCTAATAATTAACTTGCTGTTTTTAAGTTGGGTTAGAGCTTCAGAGCATTTTTCACCATAAAAAGAGCAATCTTGAGGATATCCAATAATTTTTTCATCTAAATCAATTTCACTATACAAAGTAAGTTTAAAACTATTTGAAATAGAATCAGTAGAGTAAAACAATATTTTATTATTGTCGGTCATAAAGACAAGCCTACTAACTTCCCCCTCAGTATTTCTTTCAGAAAGGGTAATCGTAGATAAACAGTTTTCATTATAATCTAGTAAAGAGGCATAACAATAAATAGAGTTTGAATAAGTTTCTATCATTGAGTAAGTAACTAAATACAACTTTTCTGATAGTTGATACTTTGCCATAGGAACAAATTTGGCATAACTTGTATCTACATTAAATACTGGTTCAAACAATTCATTCCTTATTACTTGATTAACAGAAAAATAAGGTAATATGTTTTTATTCTTATATGATTCAACACAGTCTGCAAAAGAAATATCATCAATCAATAGAGGTAATTCTTTATTTTGAAAGCTAGTAAGGAATGAATTAGAAGCATTACTTGTATTAATTATACCTAAGCAAAAAAATGAAAACATTAACAGCATTATCTTTTTCATTCACTTTGTTTTGTTTCTGGATTCTGAACAGATTCACCAGCACTAATACTTCTCTTACTAACATCTGCTCATAAAGTAAAAATAGCAATAAATTAATTTGTTTTAATACGCCAACAGCTCTTGCAATTTTTGCTCAAATCGTTTGTTGGGCATAAAGTTTTCTTCTAATTGGTTAATAAACGGTATGGGCGTATCCAGCGCACCCACTCTCACTACCGGAGCATCTAAGTTTTCAAAACAGTGTTCATTTATCAAACTGGCAATGTCGGCACCAATACCACCCGTTAAGCTGTCTTCATGCAACACAATGGCTTTGCCTGTTTTGTTTACAGAGGCATAAATGGCTTCGGTATCTAGTGGAGCCAATGTGCGCAAATCAATTAAATCTGCAGAAATGTTGGGGTTTTCATTCAAATAATTCAATGCCCAATGCACGCCCAAACCATAAGTAATTATGCTCACATCATTTCCTTCTTTTAAAAGGCTTGCTTTACCAAACGGTAAGGTATAATAATCATCAGGAATTTCTTGTGTAACGCTTCGGTAAAGTGCTTTATGCTCAAAAAACATCACCGGGTTAGGGTCGTTAAAGGCTGTGTTTAACAAACCTTTGGCATCGTAAGGAAAAGCAGGATAAGCAATTTTTAATCCCGGTGTATGATAAAACCATGCTTCGTTAGATTGCGAATGAAACGGTCCTGCAGCTACCGTTCCGCCTGTTGGCATACGCACTACTACATTGGCATTTTGTCCCCAGCGCCAATGCGCTTTAGCTAAATTATTGACAATTTGGTTAAATCCTTCCGTTACAAAGTCGGCAAACTGCATTTCTACCATGGCTCTCATACCTTTTATGCTTAAGCCTAATCCTGTTCCTAAAATAGCGGCTTCACACAAAGGCGTATTTCGTACTCGTTCTTTTCCAAACTTATCTACAAAACCTTCGGTAGCTTTAAAAACACCGCCATAGTCTGCAATATCTTGTCCCATTAATACCAAATCGCTATGCTTTTCCATGCTTTGATACATGGCATCTTTTACGGCATCTAACAAACGTTTTTCGGTCTTTTTTTCTGAAGGAGCAACTTCTACATATTCAAAAGGCGCAAACACATCCGCCAACTCCTGATTGGTATCTGGCTTAATTGGCTCTTCGGCATACGCTTTATCTAAATGTTCTTCTATTTCTTTTTTGATTTCTGCTCGGGCTTCATCTACAAATGCCTGGTCAATAATTTTTTCTTTTAGTAAAAACTGCTCAAAGTTTTCAATGGGGTCTTTCTTTGCCCATTCTTCCATTAATTCTTTCGGAACATATTTAGTGCCTGAAGCTTCTTCGTGCCCTCTCATTCTAAAAGTCAAGCATTCCAACAAAATAGGTCTTGGGTTTTCTCTTACCGATTTAGCCAATTTCTCAACGGTAGTATGCACTTCTAAAATATTGTTACCGTCAATGGTATGCGCTTCCATACCGTAGCCAATGCCTTTATCTTTAAACGACTCACATCTAAACTGTTCACTGGAAGGAGTAGAAAGTCCGTAGCCATTGTTTTCTATCACAAAAATCACGGGTAAATCCCAAACGGCAGCCGTATTTAACGACTCATGAAAATCTCCTTCACTAGCGCCACCGTCACCGCTAAATACTAAAGCAACTTTGTTTTCTTTTTTGAGTTTGTGAGCCAGAGCAATACCGTCTGCAATACCTAATTGCGGCCCCAAATGAGAAATCATTCCCACAATTTTATACTCTTGCGTACCAAAATGAAACGAACGGTCTCTTCCTTTGGTAAAACCGCTCATCTTTCCTTGCCACTGAGCAAACAATCGGAACAATGGAATATTTCTGGCGGTAAAAACGCCTAGATTTCGGTGCATGGGTAAGATGTATTCATCTTCTTCCATCGCCAAAGCCGTTCCTACCGAAACAGCCTCCTGCCCTATTCCGCTAAACCACTTGCTGATTTTACCCTGACGCAGTAAAACCAACATTTTTTCTTCAATCATTCTGGGCTTTATTAAAGCCTTGTAAATTTCTTTTAGTTCAGAATTGGTGTAGCGTAGGTATTTAAATTCCATGAAAGGGTTTAGCGTTTAATTAAACTACTGTTGGTTTTTAGCTTCAAATTCTTTGATAATATCTTCCGGTGATTTTCCCAACATTCCAATAGAAGCTTTTGCATCTCCTACCATTTCATGATTAGGATACGTTTCAATAAACTTCTCATAAGCAATCTTAGCATTGGCGGTATCACCTATTTGGGTATCGTAAACAAAGCCAACTAAAAATAAGGCATAAGCCGATTTATCAAAAGAGCTGTACTTATCGTTTAAATCAGTAAAATATTTAATAGCTTCTCCGCTTCTGTTTAAACTCATAGAAACCTCACCTGCTTTGAACAAGAAGTTAGGTGTTTTATCGTCATCCGGATATTTCTCGGCAAAATTTCCGTAATGCCTAACAATAGCATGAGCAGCAGTTTCATCATACTTTTCGGTATTGGCAAAAAGTCGTTCTTCTAATTCGCTAATGGTTTTTAAAAGCTCCGCTTTTTCGTCTTTGCTTTCTTCCACTTTTGTTTCACCACAGGCAATTAAACTTACTAATATAGCTGCCGAGAAAAAGTACTTTATTGTTTTCATATTACTTAAGTTTTGGAAACTTCATTTTATAATTAACGGAAACTTCTCCCTGAGAAATTTTGTTCAATCTGTTTTTTAATAATCTTCTTCTTAATGGGTTAATTCTATCGGTAAATAAAATTCCTTCTATATGGTCGTATTCATGCTGTATAATTCTTGCAGGAAGACCGTTAAATTTTTCTTCTTTTAAGTTAAAATCTTCATCATAATACTCTACTACAATTTCGGGCTTTCTGGAAACGTCTTCTCTAATGCCGGGAATGCTCAGACAACCTTCATTAAATTTCCATTCTTTGCCCGTTTCTTCTACAATTATTGGATTGATGAATACTTTTCTAAAGTTAGCCAATTCTATTTTTTCAGCCTCTGAGTAATCATCGTCTTCTGCAAAAGGTGATGCATCTACAATAAAAACTCTTACGGAAAAGCCAATCTGAGGAGCTGCTAAACCCACTCCTTTGGCATTTTCCATCGTTTCAAACATATTGGCAATAAAATCTTTTAAATCAGGAAAGTTTTCAGGAATTTCCTCCGCCTCTCTTTTTAATACAGGGTCTCCGTATGCTACTATTGGGTAAATCATGGCACAAATTTAACTTTTTACTTTTTGATTAGTAAGCTATCGCACAGATTTATTATTATCGGTAGTAAAAAAACAATTATCGCTTTCTACTTTCCATGTATGATTGTAAGATAATAACCGCACTTATTTCATCGACAAGCGCTTTATTTCTGCGTTGCATCTTTTTTAAGCCACTGTCTATCATCGTTTGAAAAGCCATTTTGGAAGTAAAGCGTTCATCAAAACGTTCTATCTTTTTATCCTTGAATTTCTCTGAAAGCTTTTTTACAAAAGGTAAAATAATGGCTTCTGCTTGTGCGGGAGTGTTGTCTAAGTGCTTAGGTTCACCTACCACAATGGTTTCCACTTCTTCTTTTTTTAAATATTCTTCTAAAAACTTGAAAATATCTTTGGTCTCAACCGTTTTAAGACCTGTGGATATTATCTGTAAATTATCGGTTACGGCAATCCCCACTCGTTTTGAACCATAATCTATTGCCATTATTCGCGCCATACAGCAAAGATATGGAAAAGGATGTAGTAAAATTATTTATATTAGGGGTATAATCTTATTAAATGAATAAAGACAAAGCTTTCAAAGAAACTCTAGGTGAATTTATAATTAAGTTTTCTCAGCTTGAATTTGGTTTGGCATATTTATGCTCGTTTACAGACTTTGATTTAAGAAAACAGAAATTAGCTTTAATAAAACAAATGTCAAACAGTTTTGAAAATAAAAGAAAGACACTATCAATATTTATTGACGAAAATTTTCAAGAATTGAAAAAAGAATGGGAGGACATAAATCAAAAAATAGGAATTATTAATAGAGAAAGAAGATTTTTAGCTCATGGTTTTTTTGAATATTACTTTCCTAATGAAGAAGTTAGCACAATGATAATTGAAAGTAAAAAAATAACTGAAAAGAAACATACTTCAATTACAATAAAAGACTTAATAAGCCAAGTTGACGATATTGATTTTGAGTTAAATATTCAATTTAGAAGTAAATTTATTAAAGAAGTCGTTGATAATTGGAATAATATTGTTTTAGATGACAATAAAATTGTATATAAAGTTAATAATAAAGTTATGTCAGAGTGGAAAGGAGTCTAATTGCTTTCTAACTTATTCGTAAATTTGCAGAAATATTTAACAGATGGGTAAATTAAATACCATAGAGGAAGCGATAGAAGACATCAAAAACGGTAAAGTAATTATTGTGGTTGATGATGAAGACAGAGAAAATGAAGGAGATTTTGTAGCAGCCGCCAGATGTGTAACACCGGAAATGATAAACTTTATGGCAACGCACGGCAGAGGTTTAATTTGTGCACCTCTTGTGGGCAGTAGGTGTGAAGAATTAGGTTTAGAGTTAATGGTTCCAAAGAACAATTCATTACACGAAACACCTTTTACCATTTCAGTTGATTTAATTGGGCACGGCTGCACCACCGGTATTTCTGCCTCTGACAGAGCTAAAACCGTAAAAGCGTTAATTGACCCTAATACCAAACCTGAAGACTTAGGAAAACCCGGACATATTTTTCCTCTAAAAGCAAGAAAAGAAGGTGTGCTAAGAAGAACAGGACATACCGAAGCAGCTATAGATTTTGCCAAACTGGCGGGCTTTGAGCCGGCAGGCGTTATTGTAGAAATAATGAATGAAGATGGTAGTATGGCACGTCTTCCGGAGCTTTTTGAAATTGCCAAAAAATTTGATTTAAAAATTGTTTCTATTGAAGACCTTGTTGCTTACAGAATGCAGAAAGAATCTTTAATTGAAAGACAAATTGATGTTCAACTTCCTACTGAAAACGGTGATTTTAAATTAGTGGCTTATCAACATAAAACTACCGGTGAAGAACATTTAGCATTGGTGAAAGGCGAATGGAAAAAGGATGAACCCGTTTTAGTTAGAGTTCATTCATCATGTATTACCGGTGATATTTTTGGCTCTTGCAGATGTGATTGTGGTCCACAGTTGGAAGCAGCTATGCAAATGGTAGAAAAAGAAGGAAAGGGTGTTGTTCTTTATATGAATCAGGAAGGAAGAGGAATTGGGCTTTTAAATAAATTGAAAGCTTATAAGCTTCAGGAAGAAGGTCTAGATACCGTTGAAGCCAACTTGAAACTTGGCTTTAAAATGGATGAAAGAGATTATGGTATTGGTGCTCAAATTTTAAATGATTTAGGTGTTACTAAAATTAAGTTATTGACCAATAATCCACAAAAGAGAGCAGGCTTAATTGGTTACGGACTGGAAATAATAGAAAACATTCCTATCGAAATTAAATCAAATCAACACAACAAAAAATATCTCACTACTAAAAGAGATAAGATGGGACACAGTCTCAAGATTGAATAATGGGCTTAAGAGCAAAAACTAAAACCTTTTTATTTCGGTTACTTTCCTTTAGCAACATCTTAGTGGGGATTGTTTTGTTTTTCTCATACCTATCAAAATTTATTGCCCCTTCGTTTTTTTGGCCCGCTGCTTTTTTGGCGCTATTGTTTACTCATTTATTAATAATAACCATCTGCTACTTTCCTGTTTGGTTTTTTATTAAAAAGAAGATGATGTATGTTTCTTTAATAAGCATTTTGCTTGTTTCGCCTAATATTTTAAACATTTTTCAAATTAGTTTTCCTAAATCAGAAAATGAAAATAGCTTTAAATTAGTTAGTTATAATGTGAGGTTATTTGACCTTTACAACTGGACCGAAAATCATGTTACTAGAGATAAGATTTTAGACTTTCTGAAAGAGGAAAACGGTGATGTTTTGTGCTTACAAGAGTTTTATCATTCTACTAAAAAGGAAACCGGGTTTAACATGGTAGATAAACTTCAGGAAAAACTAAACAAGCCATATAAACATGTAAAGTTTACGACTCATTTAAGAAATGAAGACTTTTGGGGAATAGCTACGTTTAGTAATTATCCTATTGTAAATGAAGGACAAATTATTTTTGGAAAGAGATATAACAATACGTGTATTTTTTCTGACATCGTTTTTAAAGAAGATACGTTTAGAGTGTATAATGCGCATTTTGCTTCTATTCAGTTTAAGCCCGAAGATTATAAGCTCATTAATGAAATTAATAATGATGAAGAATCAGAGAACTTTATCAATCGCTCATTACAAATTGCCAAAAGAATGAAGAAAGCTTTTGTGGAAAGAGAACATCAAGTGAATTTAGTTTTAGAACACATTAAAACATCTCCGTATCCATCTCTTTTGTGTGGAGATTTTAACGATACACCTACCTCTTACTCTTATAATTTGGCAGAAGACTTTTTATGTGATGCTTTTAAAGAAAGCGGTAATGGTAGAGGCAAAACTTATATTGGGGATTTTCCGTCCTTTAGAATAGATTATATCTGGCATACACCAAGTATAAAATCAACCGGATATGTTACTCATCCTGAGAAACTATCTGATCATAAAGCGATAAGTTGTGAAATTGAAATTTTAGACTAGAAGGTCTTTTCTTTGGTTACTTTTCCGTTAGTATAAGTCTCTTGCTTTTTCAACACTCCATTTTCATCATTATACACCCAAGTACCATATTTTTGATAATCAAAAATGGCTTTATTGTAAAGCACTTCTCCTTGTTCTTTTATTTTACCGTCAGGGTAATATTCGGTTTTAATGTAAATCAACTTCTTTTTGTTATCTAACTCTAATGTAGATTGAGGTTGACCATTATCATAATAAGTATTTTTCTTCAAGTAAAATTCATTTGAAGAATGATATTTTTCCTCATATTCCAGAACACCATTAGGATAATAATCTTCCCACTGTGTTGGAAAGTCTCCCAAATAAGTTATTTCAGATTTCTTTGTTCCGTCAGAATAGTATAAAGTTTCTTTACTTTTATTGGCATCAATAACTCTAAAGTTTCTTTCCATGTTTCCATTTGGATACCAATTTTTGTAGCTGGTAACCTGACCATCTAAATAATACCCTTTGTGAAGCAATTGCCCGGTAGTGTAGTAATCTTCAACAAAATCTGAACAGGCATATCCTTTACAATTTCTAACAGAATCTCCACCAAGTCGGGCGTTAAATTTATTGTACATAGTAATTCCGTAGGTATCATCAAGTACCGCCTCAGGGGTATATACATCATGATAAATGCGTAAATCCTGAAGATTATTTTGCCCAAATAATAAGGCTGAAAGAAATAGAAAAGATATTGAAAGGGATTTGGTCATAGGTTGCAAAGATATATATTTTGAAGTTTAGCTCAGAACTCTTTCACTCATGTTTTGGTGTATTTGTGTTAGAATGTCTTCCATACCAAACTTATACTCCCAATTTGGAAAATGGTTTTTGAATTTTGATACATCTGAAATATACCAAATATGGTCACCTATTCTGTTTGTTTCGGAATACTTAAAGTTCATCTTTTTACCTGTAATGTTTTCGCAAATATCAATTGCTTCCATCATTGAGCAATTGGAATGTCGGCTTCCTCCTGCATTATAAACTTCACCTTGTCTTGGGTTTTGATAAAAATGCCAAAACATGTTTACTAAATCCCATGAATGAATATTATCTCTCACTTGCTTTCCTTTATAACCAAATATGGTGTATTCTGTTCCGGTAATTGCACACTTCATTAAGTATGACAAAAAACCATGTAGTTGAGCACCTGAATGTTGTGGGCCGGTTAAACAACCTCCTCTAAACACACCTACTTTCATTCCAAAGTACTTTCCGTATTCTTGGCAAAGCACGTCTGCCGCAACTTTCGATGCTCCAAATAAAGAATGTTTAGAATTGTCTATACTCATGGTTTCATCAATTCCTTTTTCATACCAAGGATGAGATGAATCTAATTCCCATCTTTTTTCCAGTTCTACCAATGGAAGGTAGTTAGGAGTATCTCCATAAACTTTATTGGTTGAAGTAAAGATAAAAACTGCTTCAGGGCAATTTAATCTTGTCAGCTCTAATAAATTTAATGTTCCGTTGGCATTAATCGTGAAATCTGTAATCGGCTCTCTTGCTGCCCAGTCATGGCTTGGTTGAGCTGCAGTATGAACAATCATTTTCACATCAGCACCATATTCTTTAAATATTTTTTCTAAATCGTTATAATTTCGAATATCGCAATTGTATGTTTTAAAGTTTGGATACTTTTCTTTTAAGCGATTTTCATTCCATTTTGTAGAAGCCTCTTCGCCAAAGAAATAAGCACGCTGGTCATTATCAATACCAACTACCAAATCCATTTTTTCAGAAAGAAAACTTACCGATTCACTACCTATTAAACCAGCCGAACCGGTTACTATTGCTACATTCATATATCTATTTTATGTTACTATTACTTTTTTACCAACAAACTTAACGATTAAAAAGAGGATTAACAACGCCACAGGGAAAAGGATAAAACTAGAAATCCCGAAAGCTGCCGGTATTGTTCCGATAAGTATTCCAACAACACCTACCGTTAACGCATAAGGCAATTGAGTGTTTACGTGTTGGATATGATTACAAGAAGTTGCCAAAGAACTTAAAATGGTAGTATCTGAAATAGGTGAACAATGGTCGCCTAAAACAGAACCTGCCAGCACACACGAAACTACATTGTAAAAAATATTCATGGTTTCATCCATATTGTAACCAGTATCCTGACTAATCTTCCATGCGGCTGGCAACATTAATGGGTAAAGAATGGCCATCGTTCCCCATGAAGAACCTGTAGAAAATGCAACAATAGCCGCTAACACAAAAGTTAAAGCCGGAACTAAAATGGGAGAAATGTTATCGGACAAGATTAATGTAATAAAATCTGCTGTATGTAAATGCTCTGTGATTAAAGCTAACGACCAAGCTAAAACTAAAATAATAATAGCCGTTAGCATTGACTTAAACCCTTTAATAGACGATTCTATTGTTTTCCCTAACGACATTATTCGTTGAGAAATAGTAAGTAAAACTGCCACTGCCAAACCAGCCAAAGAAGACCAAAGTAAAGCTAAGTAAGAATCGGAGCTGCCAATAATTAAAGATAGCTTACGAGCAAAACTTAATGATTCATCTATTTCTCCTGCCGCTTGTATTCCGGTATATAAAAGTCCGCAAATAGTTCCAACAATTACAACCAACACAGGTATAACGGCATTAAAAGCTTTTGGTTTAACACCTTCAATAGCTTCAAACTCTTTCATTTCATCATCGGCTAAGTGAGAAACTTCTTGACTACTATCCGAAAGTCTTGCATTGGTTTCAGCTTTATGCATCGGCCCAAAATCCCGGTTCATTAAAATTAACATGAGCATAAATACCAATGTTAAAATTGGGTAAAACGAATATGCCAAAGAATTAATAAAAATAGAATAGCTTCCTTCATTCAACCCATCAATACTGGCTACACCATCGCCAATGTAACCCAGCTCTGCTCCAATCCAGGTGGTAACAAAAGCTATAGCTGCCACTGGAGCTGCAGTTGAATCAACCAAATAGGCCAACTTTTCTCTTGAAATTTTAAGTTTATCTGTTACAGGTCTCATGGTATTTCCAACAACCAATGTATTTGCATAATCATCAAAGAAAATAGCTACTCCTAAAAACCAAGTGGCTAATTGTCCGTTTTTGGCATTAGAAGCAAATTTTGAAATACGATTTACTACTCCTTGCATTCCACCATTTTTAGAAATGACCGCTACCATGCCTCCGATAATTGTTGAAAAAAGAATTACGGATATGTGCCCGGAATCATTAACTGAATCAACAATATATTCGGAAATAACCGCTTGAAATGCGCCAACTAATCCTAACAAAAAACCTTCTTGGTGATACTGAATAATAAATGCTCCGACAAAAATTCCACATACTAAAGAGGTAACTACTTCTTTAAATACAAGTGCTAACAATATTGCAATTAAAGGAGGTATAACAGACAACCAAAGTGCAATAGGATTAATTTCTTTTTCAAAGGTTTCACTACCAACTACAACTGAAATGTTTTGCTTTTCATTTATGGTTAGTTCATAAACTGCCGAACCATTTGAAGAAATTAGCTGAACAACTTCACCGTTTATCTGAATCCCATTAGTATCGTTTTGTAATCCTGAAAATTTTATTTCCGTTTTTATGCCTTCTAACGCATACTCCGGAAAATCAACTTCAATAGAAAAACCAATTGCCGGAACTAAGATTAAAATAAGAATGATGACTTTTTGAATGTTTCTCATAACTATAAATTAACCGCCTACTCGCTTGGTTTTATATCCTTCTTTGTTCAGTAACTCCATTACTTTATCTCGTTTTTCCCCTTGTACTATTATAATTCCATCTTTTACACTTCCGCCCACACCACATTTAGTTTTCAGCATTTTACCCAAATCATCTAAATCAGATTTAGAGCCTACAAACCCTTCCACAATAGTAGCAATTTTACCGCCCTTATGGCGTTCTAATTTTACACTTAATGTTTGTTGATTACTAGGTAATGTTTGTTCTTCCTCTTCACTCTCGTAATCATAGTTAAAATTGGGATTAGTGCTATAAACAATATTTACTTTTTTCTTCTTTGACATTCCTATTTCTTTAATACATCGTTAGAAATATAAAACTCTACATTGAAATTTCTAATTTTAATTTCTTTTTTGTCTCGATTCCAAATATAAAATTTAACTTTTTCATTAGCCTTTGGATGTTGAGAATATACGGGATAAAAATATTCCTTCCATTCATTTGCCGGTTGATTAGGAATATCATTTATTTTAAAAGCATAATAATATTTCAGTCCAGTTTCATCAGAAAAGTCAATTACAAAAAAGGTGTTTTCTGAATTATTAAACTCTACATCTAACCTCTCCAAATAAACTTTCCAATACATATAGGTTTCTGCTTCAGGGAAAAAACCGGTATCATATTCTTGGGTAAAAGCAAATTCATCTTTTATCAAAACCTCTTCATCAGTGAATGATACTTTTTTAAAAAATCCTAAACCACTTTTTGAATAGGGTTTTACATCAAAATTACCGCCAATAGCATCAATATATTTATCATCCGTTTTTAAAAAAATGTATTTGTACTTTTCAAAATTCATACTGAAATGATGAAGTATATTTACCTTGTATTGATAGCTCTGAACAAGATTTAGAAAAATAAAAAAGACAAGTAGTGGATAAGTAATGAATTTAATTTTCTTTTGTTCGTTCAATAAAAAAGCCAATGGTATTGCAAACACTCCATAATAATCGATATAAGGTCTAAGACCAAATCCGGTTGCGTAATTCCAACACCACCAAGCAGAAATAAAATAGGTCAACACAAAAAAGAATCCGATAAAATAAAGTGCACCTTTTTTGTATTTTTTATACATAAAATATAGCCCTGCAATAGCCACTAAAAAAACCGGAGTGTAAATAAATAGTCCTCTGTTAAAGCTAAAAAGAACCTTGAAAATTTGAGGATTAAGAAAATAAAAACCTTCATTTGCATAAGCATATAGCATCCATTCACCTGATTGGTCGTACCAAGAAATAAGCTGAATTAATCCAAGTATAACAACTAATAAAACTCCATATACAATTGTTTTAATCGATTTTTTTAACCGAAGTAAAGCTTGTGAAAAATCATATAAATCAAGAAATAAGAACGGTATAAAAAGCAATATCAACCCATTAAAAGGTCTCACCAGCATAAGAATTGCAAAGCAGAGTGCCGATAAAAAAAGACTTTTCTCAGAACCATTTTTAAAATAATTTCTAAGACATAAAAGAAGTGCATTAATAATAAAGAAAGAGTAAACATGAGACATTGTTGCCTCAATAAGTGTATAGAATAAAACATTGGTACCAAAAGCTACCGCTAATGATGTAATGTATGCTATTGGCTCTCTGATACTATATGTCAACAATAATCTATACAAAAAGAATGAGCCTAGGACTAAATAAAAAATAGCTCCAATGCCCATAAAAAATTGAAAGGGTAAAGAATAACCTGAAAGTTCAAAATCAAACAGAATAGCAGTAACATACCCTGCGGCAAAAAAAGGTGAAAGTAAAATAGCTGAACCGCAAGAATACTTGTTATAATAAACATCTTTAGGTTTGATTAAATATTGATGTTCAGCTTCAATATCTCTGGCAGATTCATCAATAAAATACTCCAAAAAATAATGGTAGTACCCTCTGCCGTCTGAATTAATTACATACTTCCACTGACCATCATTAATTCTAAATTTCCAAAAAAGAAATAGTATAATTACTAATGGTAAAAAAACTTTTAATATGTTGATATAATTGACTTTAACCTTCACGTCTAATTGTTAACCGTACTAATTTTAACGATATAGTTTTTAACCAAAAATTCCTTTTTTTCTTTATTCCAGATGTACACTTTTATAATTTCATCGGGCTTAGGCTCCTGAACAGTAAAAGTATAATAATAACTTTTCCACTCGTCTTTTTTATTTTTTGGAATATCGTTTAAAAGTACCGGTAAGTACATCCTTAATTCATCTTCAGAAGAATAATCAATTACTAACATTGCGTCTTTTGATGCGTCTTGCGTTAAGTCCATTCTATCAAGCCATACTTCTATAAACAACAACTTTTTTCTATAAGGAATAGTTCCTTTTTCAATGTAAGCTGTACAATTAAATTCATTCTGAATTATATTTTCTCCCCTTTCGTTTTTATCATCATTACATTCGTGATAAAACACTTCGCTCATAGCATTTTTGGAGTATGGAGGTAAGTCTAAGCTACCGCCTAATGTATTGACATATTTATCTGATGTTTTTAAAAAATTAAACCAATACTTTTCGAAATTCATACTGTACTTGTGATAAATGTTTTTATGAAACTGATAATTTTGGATAACACTCAAGAATAAAAATATACCACAAAGAGGCAAGACTATAATTTGCCGCCACTGTTTATTTTGGTCTAATAAAAATGCAAGGGGTAAAGAAAATATAGCGTAGAAATCAATCATAGCTCTTATTCCAAAGCTTCCCACATAATTCCAACTCCACCAGGAAGAAATAAAATAGATAACTACAGAAAAAGAAAGTAACCAAAACAATGCAAGTTGTTTATTCTTTTTATACATAAAAATCAATCCAAAAAGGGAAAGTAAAAGTATCGGACTGTAAACAAACATACCCGCATTAAAACTAAACAACACATTAAGAATTTGAGGTTGGTTAAAGTAAAAACCCTCATCAGAATAGGCATATAAAATAACTTCACCGGTTTGCAAATACCAGACATATAATTGAATGGAAATTCCTGCCAAAAAAATTACACTTCCCAAAATCAAATATTTCCAGCTTCGTAAAAGCTGTCTAACTCCTGATAAAAAATCATTAGTCATTAAAAAAGGAACAGCAGTTATGATAAGGGCATTAAACGGACGAATAAGAAAAACTATCGTAAAAAAAATAGCCGCAAAGATTAAATATTTGGATTTAGAAGACAGAAAATATTTACGGATGTGATAAAGAAATCCTGCAATAAAAACAAAAGAATATACATGCGGACTGCTCCCAAATTTGACAGAAAAAATCAATAAATTAGTTCCTATGAGAAGTAATAAAATTGTTAGCCAAATTGCAAAATCAGAAAGTTCATAGGTTTTAAGTAATTGTATTAAATACCAAAATCCGATAAGTAAATACAATATCGCTCCGGAACATATTAGTAAAATATATGGTAAAGAATAGCCGTCACTTTCAAAATTTGTAAACTTGGTAAGGGCGTGTGCGGTTAAAAAAAAAGGAGAGTAAATTACTGCCATTCCGTAGGTGAACTTATTGTATTTTTTTCCATTCAATTCTCGCACATAAATCATATCATCATTCAAAACTGTAATGTCATTCTCAATAAATAAAGATGTTAGATAAGTGTAATAGCCTGTCGGGTCGTAAACCATTACACTTTGCCAGCTCTTATCTTTTATTCGGAAAAAATAAACCAGCACCAAAAGCATAACACCTAACATTGCTAGATATCTTACCTCCTTGCTAAGCTTTATAGAGTTTAGCATAATACTTTTAGTGAATTAGGATAAACTTCCACTTTATTCTTTCCTTGAACTTGGATGGGCTCACCGTCAATATGAGCATATTGGCACTCTGCTTCTACCAATGCAGATTGAATAGGATAATATTTTACTAATGATGATTTATGAACTTTTCTTGTAAACAATAAAATACCAAGCCATAAATACTTAAACATATTGTGCTTTTTCATTACACAAATTTCAATTATTCCATCATTAGATTTTGATAATGGTGATATGATGGCATTGTTTCCAAATTGGCGTGAGTTGGCAAACGTTACAAACATTACCTCCTGACTTATTACTTTATTGTCTATTGTAAGAATTATTTTAAATGGCTTAAATTTAAAGTACTCCCTAACGGTTGTTTTAACATAAGTCCAAAAACCTCTTTTTTTAGATTTCGCAAATTTATGACTGATTAATCCATCAAACCCAATGCCTGCAGTTCCTACAAAAAAATGTTCACCCAACATACAAGTATCAATTTTTTCAGGACCAAATGTATTTAAAGACCGAACTGCTTTTTCTACATCAGTAGGAATACCAAGATGTAAAGCTAAACCATTCCCGGAACCTGTTGGTATAATTGCCAAACAAACATTGGAGTTTTTTAAAGCTTTTGCCACTTCATTAACAGAGCCATCACCGCCCACCACAACAATAATATCAATCGCATCAGCTTTTTTTTCGTTTGCAATTTCAAACGCATGATTTACGTATTGTGTATAGGCAATTTCAAATGAAAATTTACTTTTATCTAAATACTTTTCAATGGCAGATTCCACTATTTTTTGCCTACCTACACCGGAAACAGGATTAATTATAAACAGTATTTTTTGCAACTTACTCAACCAGTTTATTGTTTATTAAACGATTGTTATATTGTTGAATAATGGCTTTTATTTTTTCTTCAAGGTGCGCTGCCATATCAGGATTTTCATCAAGTAAATTATTGTTTAATGATTTATCTGAACGATAAAGATATAATGCAATTACTTTTTCGCCATCAAATTGCAATAAATAATGCTGTGTGTAAAATTGATATATGTTGTTGTAATAATTAATTGAAAAGCTTTCCTTATCTCTTAAAACAGAATTTCCAAAACATACTATTTCGCCATTATAGTTCAAATAATCTAATACTGTAGGAAAGATATCAGAATGTTGTGCAACCTTATTGTTAACTCGATGACTTGGGTTTTGAGGGTCAAAAATGATAAACGGAACTCTAAATGCGCCCACACTTCCTGAATAATAGGCATCATTACTCATAGATGTATGATCAGCTGTAATGACAAAAACCGTATTGTTGTAGAACTGTCTGGTTTTAGCGTCAGCAAAAAAATTACTTAAGCTATAATCAGCATAACCTATACTCTCTAAAATTTTTAAGTCTCCTTTAGGAAAACGGTTTTTATATTTTTTTGGAATCTCAAACGGATGATGTGATGTTAAGGTAAATACTCCTGAAAAAAATGGTTGTTGTTTGTTTTCTAACTCACTTGAATAATATTGTAGAAATGGCTCATCAAACACTCCCCAGTTTCCATCAAAATCTTCCTTATTTGGATATTCATTTAAGCCATAATATTCTTTAACACCCGCAGCCTTACAAAACGCTTGAAAGCCCATGGTTCCGTTTTTTCCGCCATGATAAAATGAAGTGGAATATCCTTCTTTTGATAAACGTTCTGGTAAACTCATAATTCGATTACCAGCATAATTAGATACAATATAAGAGGTATTCATTAAAGATGGTATTCCGGATAAAATAGCAGGTAATGCTTCAATTGATTTTCTACCATTGGCAAGCGTGTAATTATAAACCAAACCCTTTGAAACTAAAGAATCTAAAAAAGGTGTATATGTTTTTTTCCCACTAAGTGAACCAATGTATTCGTAGGAAAAACTTTCAAGAATAATTAAAACCACATTTCGCTTGACAAAAGTTTTATTAGATTTTAATTGAACTACCGGGTTATACAAATCTGCTAATTCGTTCTCAGGAAAATACGTAACTGGTGTAATATTTTCTTCCGTTAAGGTTTTAATAAATGTAAAGGGAGTATTCAACACCAATGGAGCATTCACTGGTCTCACATACTCACTTGCATTTATAATAGTTATGGGTTTTAGTTTAAAACCGCCTCTAAAAAAGAATAAACAAATAACTATCGCAAAGGCAATTTGTAATAGCGACCTTCCAAAACCTATAAAAGATAAATGGGAAGGATAATCTTCAACTTTACTGTTTATTCGATTATAAAATCTTATCGTTAAATATAGAAGTACAAAAAATAAAACCAACAAATACCAATAGTCAAGTAAAAATCTAGGAAGGAGTTCAGTAAAATCATCACCTGTTGTAGCATAAGTAAATATATCAGCAGTAGTTCTTTTTAAAGTAAACTTAAAGTAACCTATATCCACTAATTGTAAGACTAACGACAGAGCTATACCCAAAATAAATAATACTTTTTCCATAGTTTTCTTAAGCTTCAGCCCGAAAGGCAATAAGTGAAAAGCTATAAATGGTAAAAAAATGATTGAAATAGCTGAAAAATCAAACAAAAAACCATAGATAAAAGGTTTTATTTTAAAAGGAGAAAAATGCTGAATGTAAAAGAAATAAAAAATCCACCTTGTAATAAAATACAAAGAAACTACTAAAAGTAGCTTTAGGAGTAATTGTTTAGTATTTGCAGACAACCTAAGCAAGCGAGCAAAGTTAGTTATTTTGTCTTTTCAAAATTGATGTTTTAATTTTTACTTTATCTTTGCATTATCATAGAAATATGAATTTAATAATGCATGAACGAAAAAATTAACTTTAAAACTACCGATTTAGATTTCCACAAAGCAGTAAATTTAAGAGTAGAAGAATATTTTAAATCAAACAATATTGATAAAAAGGCTAATGGTTTTATGTATTTTAAAACCTTGTTTTTTTTATCTAGTGTCCTAGTACCTTACCTATTGCTGTTATTTGGAAATTTTCCGATGTGGATAAACAACTTGTTATGGGTTGCATTAGGGCTGGCGTCTGTGTTCACTTGTGTAAACGTTGGCCATGATGCAATACATGGTGGTTATTCGTCAAAAAAATGGGTAAATAAATTAATGAGCTTTTCTTTTAATTTATTGGGTGCCAATGCTTATATGTGGAGTATTACACATAATGTAGTTCATCATACCTACACAAATATAGAAGGCCATGATGAAGATATTGAATCTGTTCCGTTTGCAAGGCTTACACCTCATCAAAAATGGAAACCAATTCAAAAATATCAGCACATTTGGCTGTTTTTATTATACCCTCTGGGAACATTATCTTGGGTATTCAAAAAGGACTTTGTTAAGTTTTTCCAACCAAAAATTGGACACATCAATAATACCAATCACCCTAAAATAGAGTACTTTAATTTATTCTTTTTTAAATTTTTGTATTACTTTTTATTTATTGTTTTACCCATAATTATGATTGATATGCCTTGGTATGTTGTATTTGGAGGGTTTATTTTAAGTCATTTAGTAGAAGGGTTTACTATAGCTATAATTTTCATGTTAGCACATGTTGTAGAAGAAGCTAACTTCCCTATTCCAGATGAAGCCGGAAATATGGAAAATAATTGGGCGGCACACCAAATGTACACCAGTGTTAATTTTGGAACAAAAAGTTTTTTAACCAGCTTTCTCACAGGTGGCCTCAACTTTCAAATTGAACATCACTTATTTCCAAAAGTGTGTCATGTACATTACCCTAAAATTGCAGGAATTGTAAAAAGCACCGCTAAAGAATTTGGATTACCCTATTATGAGGCACCAACTTTTTTTGAAGCATTAAAGTCTCACGTTAGGCTATTAAAAAAACTAGGAAATAATATTATTCCTCAGCCTGTTCAGGCAAAATAATCCTAAATGATAAGTATCATTTTCAAGTCGAATAAAATTAGGTTTTAATCCTTTTTCTTTTCTTACCTTTGCACTCAATTTTAACAACTAAGGGGATTTTATTTTGGCGGCAATTATCATTTTTTTTATAGTACACTGGTATCTTTCATTATTTACACAAACATTTTTTCACCACAGATACGCTGCTCATCAAATGTTTACAATGAGCAAAACAGTTGAAAAGTTTTTCTTTATTCTTTCTTGGCTATTTCAGGGTTCTTCATATTTAAGCCCGACTGCTTATGGGGTTCTTCACAGAAAACACCATGAGCACGCTGATACTGAACAAGACGTTCATTCGCCAAAATATGATAAATCATTATGGAAAATGATGTGGAAAACAAAAATTATCTATTCTGATATTTTTTACGGAAGAACTGAAGTTGAACCCAAATACAAGAAAAATCTACCTGTATGGAGATCATTTGACATTTTTGCAGATTCATGGCCGTCAAGAATTTTCTGGGGACTGGCTTACATTGCATTTTATGTAATTTTTGCTGACCACTGGTGGTTATATCTTCTTTTACCTATTCAACTTTTGTCTGGTCCGGTGCATGGAGCTGTTATTAATTGGTTTGCCCACAAGTATGGTTATAGAAATTTTGAAGTAAGTGATACTTCCAGAAACTTTTTACCGGTTGATTTTTTGATGCTTGGTGAAAGTTATCACAACAACCATCACAAGCATGGTAGTAATCCAAATTTCGGTCACAGGTGGTTTGAAATTGACCCGATTTATTATGTCATAAAAGGATTTAATGCAATAGGGTTAATCAAGCTAAGGAAAGCTTAGCGTATAACTTAGTTACCTCCATTGCCTCTTTAACATCGTGTACCCTAAGTATTTTTGCACCATTTATTAATGCGGCCATATTTAAGGCAGTTGTGCCATTTAAAGCCTTATCAGCAATTACATCAAGAGTTTTATAAATCATTGATTTTCTTGACATCCCGGCTAATATGGGTAAATTATAAATATCAAAGCTTTTCAAGTTATTTAAAATATAAAAACTTTGTTCAGCAGTTTTGCTAAAACCAAAACCAGGATCCAGTATTATATCATTCACACCTAAAGAATAAAGTTCATTAATTTTTGCGGAAAAGTACAGGTGCATTTCCTTTAAAACATCATCGTAGTTCGTTTGATTAACCATATTTTGAGGGTTGCCTTTCATGTGCATTAAAATATATGGGACACCTAGTTTTGCAACAACATCAAACATGTTTTTATCTAATTCACCACCGGAGATATCATTGATGATAGCTGCCCCCTCATTTATAGCTGCATATGCAACTTCACTTCTAAATGTATCTACTGAAATAATTATATCCGGAAACTGTTTTACCAATTCAGAAATAATAGGCAAAACCCTTTTCTTTTCTTCTTCAATAGAAATATCATCAGCATTGGGTCTGCTACTATATCCTCCAATATCAATTATAGTAGCACCATCCAACAACATTTCTTCTGCTTTGGCAATAGCCTGAACCACATTATTATTTTTTCCTCCGTCATAAAAAGAATCCGGAGTAACATTTAAAATTCCCATCACCAAGGGCTTAGAAATATCAAGCAACTTACCCTTACAATTAATCACACTTTTTCTGAAAAAAACACTATCTTTCGCTTCTTTTTGCATAGGGGAATGGATAAAACGGTTTTACAATACGATTCAATAATAACAAAATGTAGAGAAATCTTTACAAAGAAGATGAAAGATTATGGCACAGCTTGGCGTATTTTAAGAACATCTTCTTTAACAGACCAAATATTTATTAAAGCAAAAAGAATTAGAAGCATAGAAGACAAAGGAATAAACAAAGTAGGTGAAAGTATAGACAATGAATATATTGGTATGATTAACTATAGTCTGATGGCTTTAATCCAGCAAGAGCTTGGAATTACTGAAACCGATGACACAAACCATGAAACTGTTTTGGCTTCCTATAACAAACAATTTGAAGCGACTAAGCAGCTAATGCTAGACAAAAATCATGACTACGGTGAAGCTTGGAGAGATATGAGAGTTAGCTCACTAACTGATTTGATATTAATGAAAATACTACGCATCAAACAAATAGAAGACAATAAAGGGAAAACATTAATTTCTGAGGGAATAGATGCCAATTTTCAAGATATTATCAATTACTCCGTTTTTGCTTTAATTAAACTTGAAGAAGAAACCAAAGAAAGTGTTAAATAATTGTAAATTAATAAAATAAAACCATCTTATAAATTAAACCTATGTAAATTTGAGTCAACCTCAAATCCGCTAAAATGAAAGTTTTACTTTACATATCAAGAGTTATTGTTGGTAGCCTATTTGTTATTTCCGGACTAATAAAGGCCAATGACCCTTTGGGTTTTTCTTATAAACTGAATGATTACTTTGCTGAAAGTGCACTAAACTTAACTTTTCTTGATGATTACGCCCTTCTATTAGCATGTTTAGCATGCTTAGCCGAAATTATTTTAGGATTTGCTGTAATTTTTGGTGGAAAAATGAAAGTGGCGACATGGTCTCTTGTTGGTTTGACCGTGTTTTTTGGTTGGCTAACACTCTATACAGCTACATGTGACCCATTAAGCACTTATACTACTGTTGTTGACGGCCAAGAAGTTGAACGAACAGTTACTTGCGTTACAGACTGCGGATGCTTTGGAGATGCTTTAAAAGGTTCTTTAGGTAGAAGCCTAACTCCATGGGAATCCTTCTTTAAAGACCTTATTCTTTTTATCTTCATTTTACCCATGTTTTTCAAAAGAAAAAGCATCCAACTTAATGACACAAAAGACGATATGATTTTGCTCCCGTTTTCACTAGCGGCAATTGCATTATTGAGTTGGGTATTTAGTTGGTACTTTCCTGTTATTTTTAGCATTGCAGCATTTATAGGCTATTTAATTATTAAACGAATAAAGCCAAATAGTGATTGGATTATTGCGGGCTTTGTTACAGTTATTTCAGTAAGCTTTATTTTATATTGTTACACACACTTACCTATAAGAGATTACAGACCTTACGCAGTTGGTAAAAATATTTGGGAACAAATGCAGCTTCCACCCAACGCTAAGCAAGATATCTACGAAACAGTTTTAAGTTATAAAAACAAAAATACAGGAGAAGTAAAAGATTTTACCACAGAAAATTACCCATGGCAAGACACCTTAAACTGGGTATTTGTTGATTCACAATCAAAACTAATACAAAAAGGTGATGAAGCTCCTATACATGATTTTTCTATATCTGATGTAGATGGAAACGATTATGCTGAAGATTATTTAAATGAAGAAGGATATTTATTTATCTTCATATCAAAAAATATAAGCAAGGCTGATGAAAGCAACATGAAAGCAATTAGTAAAGTAATAGAAGAAGCTTATAACAATGGTCATTATGCAATTGGCTTAACCGCCTCTCCGAAAGAAGATGCAGAAGAATTTAGACACAAGCATCAGCTTATGTGCGATTTTTATTTTGGTGATGAAACAACTATTAAAACAGTGCTGAGAGCTAATCCCGGAGTTTTAATATTAAAGAAAGGAACAGTAGTTGGAAAATGGAATGGTAATCACATTCCCGATTTTAAAACAATTAAAAACGAATATTTAAAGTGATAACATTCATAATCAGAAGGGTTTTATACGGTGTTTTAGTGCTGGGTGGTGTAATTACAGTAGTGTTTTTATTATTTAATGTGCTTCCCGGTGATCCAGCACGTATGATGATGGGACAAAGAGCTGATGAAGAATCTATAAAAGCTATTAATAAAGACTTGGGATTAGACCAACCATTGTCAGTTCAATATATGATGTATCTGAATGACATTAGTCCAATTTCTGTTCACAGCCATAATTCAGAAAATAATTTTTATTTAGACACCACAAAGTACTCGGCAACAGAATTATTCTCTATTGGAAATGAAAAAGTAGTAGTTATGAAGTCGCCATATATGAGGCGGTCATACCAAACCAAAAGAAAAGTATCTGAAATTCTAATTGATGCCATGCCGGAAACTGCGGTATTAGCAATTAGCGCCATGCTTATTGCTACCATTCTGGGCATTTTATTTGGAATTATTGCTGCCGTAAATAGGAGTACTTGGATAGACAATTCTCTAATCTTCACTTCCATACTAGGTATGTCAGGGCCATCATTCTTTTTAGGAATAATTATAGCCTGGGTATTCGGAGATTTATTAGCAGATATTACCGGATTAAATACTTGGGGTAGTTTATATTCAATAGACGATTTAGAAGGCTACGAATACTTAGATTTAAAAAACTTAGTACTACCTGCATTAACACTAGGGATAAGGCCACTTGCAGTAATCGTTCAGCTAACCCGAAATTCTATGTTAGAAGTAATGGGAATGGACTATATGAGAACCGCAAAAGCAAAAGGATTAAGTAATTTACCAATCATTTTAAAACACGCTTTAAAGAATGCATTAAACCCTGTTGTTACAGCCGTTTCAGGCATGTTTGCCAGTTTACTCGCAGGAGCGCTATTTGTTGAAATTGTATTTACCTGGAAAGGAATCGGATACGAAATTTATCAAGGCTTAATAAGGTACGACCTTCCTGTGGTAATGGGAGGTGTGCTTATCTTTTCCTTAGTGTTTGTAGTAATTAATATTTTAGTGGACATCACTTACGGATTACTTGACCCAAGAATTCGCTACCAATAATAAATTATGAGAAAAAAAATTGTTGCGGGAAACTGGAAAATGAATACCACTTGGCCTGATGCTAATCAATTGGTTAAGGAATTAATTTCAAAATCAAGTAATATCAATTGCTCTCTAATCATCTTTCCTCCTTTCACTTACCTTCAAAAAATATCAGAAACAGCTTCTCATACTCCCATTAAAATCGGAGCACAAAATTGTAGTGAACATGAAAAAGGAGCTTTCACCGGAGAAGTTTCTGCCTCAATGTTAAAATCAATAGGAGTGGATTATTGTATTATTGGCCATTCTGAAAGAAGAGAATATTTTAGCGAATCAAACGAACAGCTACTTCTAAAAGCAAAAAGTTGTCTTTTAAATGATATAACTCCTATCTTTTGTTGTGGTGAAAAATTAGAAGAAAGAGAAAATAATAAGCATTTTGAAGTTATCAAAAATCAAATTTCTAATGTGCTGTTTCATTTAAATGAAAATGATTTTCAGAAAATAATAATTGCATATGAACCTGTTTGGGCCATTGGAACAGGTAAAACCGCTACTGCAGAACAAGCACAAGAAATTCATCAATATATTAGAACGCTAATAAAAGAAAAATACACTGAAGTTATATCTAATCAAACGAGTATCCTATATGGAGGGAGCTGCAAGCCCTCAAATGCAAAAGAATTGTTTGCACAACATGATATTGATGGTGGGCTTATTGGTGGTGCTTCATTAATAGCCAATGATTTTCTTCAAATAGCTGAATCCTTTTAAAATGGAATTTATAGAAGTAGATTTTAGGTTTGCTCCTATAGGGCAAACAACAGATATTTTAGTAGCTCAACTTTCTGAAATTGATTTCGACTCATTTCAAGAAGTAGATACCGGCTTAATAGGTTATATAGAAAAGCAAAAGTTTAACGAAGAAAAAATTAAGGAAGTTATTCCCGATAATGTTTCGTTTAGTAGTAAAGTGATGCCTAACATTAACTGGAATAAAACTTGGGAAAGTAATTTCGAACCAATTTTAATTGATGATTTGTGTGCCATTCGTGCAACTTTCCACAAAAAAATTGACGTTAAATATGAAATCATCATTAACCCAAAAATGTCTTTCGGAACAGGGCATCATGAAACCACTTATTTAATGATAAAAAGACTGTTAGAACTAGAATTGGAAAACAAAATAGTTTTAGACATGGGATGTGGCACCGGGATTTTGGGAATACTTGCATCAATGAAGGGAGCTAAAAGTATTGATGGCATAGATATTGAAGAATGGGCTTATGAAAATTGTATTGAAAACTGTGAAATAAATCAAATTAAAAACTTCACTACAATTCTTGGAGATGTATCCAAAATAGATGGAAAAAAGTATGATTTAATCATAGCTAATATTAACAGAAATGTTCTTTTAAATGACCTACACAGCTACTATAACTCACTAAATAAAAATGGAGCCATATTATTAAGTGGGTTTTATGAAGAAGATTTTGACTTAATTAACCAAGAAGCTAAAAAAAATAATTTATCTTTAAATGATAAAAAAACTAAGAATAAATGGTGTTTACTAAGCTATACCAAACAGTAATATTTTATTTAATAACTCTATTATTCTTCTCGCAAGGATTATTTGCCCAGTCATCCGGTATAAAATCGTTTAGCTCAGACTCTATTGCTTTTTATGAAGAGATGACAGTATTTTTAGATGCTGCCCGTCCAAAAGATGGTAAAAAATTCATGAAAGATTTTGCCTACTCTTGGTATGGGGGCAAGTTTGCAGAAGAACAAAGAAAGTCAGTATATGTGATTTGCAACAAAATGCTAAACAAAAAAGGAGTTTTACCTTTTCCAGATTTTGAAAATTATCTTTATGCTGTTCAATCGCTCGTTGAAAGCCCTATCCAAACATCAGAAAGTTATAACCTTTGGCATCAATCACTAGATAAACTTCTCGACTTTAAAAAGACCAATAAGTTTAGAGATTATCTTGAAATGTCATTTAACTTATTTGAGTATAACAGAATTTTTAAAGCTCCTGCCGTTGAATGGGAATCAAGCTCCAGCGATTTTAAATTCGATTTTGATAGTTTACCAAAACTAACATTTAACAGCCTTAATTTAAGATGCTTTTCAAAAGGTGACAGCGCTGTTATTTACAACACCTCAGGAGTTTATTACCCAACAGAGAAACTATGGATAGGAAAAGGCGGAAAAGTAAATTGGGTACGAGCGGGTTTTACTGAGGATGAAGTATTTGCAGAAATTAATAATTACCAAATAAACTTTAAATCTCCTACTTATGAAGTGGATTCTGTTTACTTCACTCACAAAAAATACTTTGATAAACCACTTCTTGGAAAACTAGAAGAAAAAGTGCTGGCAAATGTAAGAGAAGAAACAGCCAGTTATCCCAGATTTGATTCTTACAACAAACGTATAGTGATTAAAAACATAGCAGAAGGTGTAGATTATGACGGAGGATTTTCGATGAAAGGAGCTAAATTTATTGGATCAGGTAACGAAGAAGCAGATGCCTACTTAATTTTTTATCGAGAAAAAGCCCCATTTTTAATTGCAGCTTCCAAATCTTTCTCTATCACAACCGATAAAATTTCATCTACCCAAACAGCCATAAAAATAATACTTGATAAAGATTCTATTTATCACCCAGGATTATCTTTTAAATTTTTCATGGATAAAAGACAAGTCGCTCTAATTAGAGATTATAAAGGGATTTCTAACAGCCCATATTTTGACTCTTTCCATAAAATAGATATGGATTTTGAGGCACTTTATTGGAACATTGACGAAAATACAATGGACTTGACAAATTTAATTGGCGGAACAAAGTCTGATGCCCAGTTTGAATCTGCTGATATATTCAAATTACAACGGTTTGAGAAAATGCAAGGATTTTCCAACACACATCCATTTTATGAAATTAAACAATTAATGGCTCAGCTTGATACAAATGTATTTTACGTTGAAGATTTAACTAAAAAAATGAGGATTTCAAAAGAACAAGCACAGGTGATGTTGATGAATTTATCAATTGAAGGTTTTGTTTTTTATGATTTTGACAAAGAAAAAGTAATTGTAAAAGATAGGTTAAATCACTATTACTACTCTCGTTCATTTAAAGAAGATTATGATGTTTTAGAGTTCAAGTCCGACATCAAAGGAGAAAGTAATGCCACATTGAATTTGCTAAATTTTGATTTAAAAATTAAAGGAGTAAAATATGTCTTGTTAAGCGACTCTCAGCAGGTTTATGTCTTCCCAAAAAACCAACAATTAGTCTTAAAGAAAAATAGAGACTTTATATTTTCCGGTGTTATTCGAGCAGGTAAATTTGACTTTTTTGGTAAGGACTTTTCTTTTGAATATGAAGAGTTTAAAATTAACCTTGATAACGTTGATTCACTTAGTCTAAGGGCAGACGGCACAGAAAAAGATGAGTTTGGGAAACCTAAACAAGTTGCAGTAAAAACTGTAATTGAAAAGATAAATGGAGAGTTACTAATTGACAATCAAACCAATAAATCAGGTGCAAGAAACTTTGCCGAGTACCCAAAATTCACCAGCTTTAAAGAATCCTATGTGTTTTATCAAAGACAAGCTATACAGGGTGGAGTATATAAGAAAAACAACTTCTATTTTCAGCTAACGCCTTTTGAAATTGATAGTTTGGATAACTTCACCAATGAAGGTATTAACTTCAAAGGAACCTTTGTGTCCGCAGGAATATTCCCTGATTTTGATGAATCATTGAGGTTAATGGATGATTATTCATTAGGATTTGAAAGGGAAACGCCACCTTCAGGGGTAGCTGTTTATAATGGTAAAGGTCAATACACAAGCAAAATAAAATTAAGCAATGAAGGGCTCAAAGGAGACGGAAAGCTGGAGTATATAACATCAACTACTTACTCTAATGACTTTACATTTTTTCCTGATTCTATGAGGTGTATTGCAAAAGACTATGTAATAGAAGAAAAACCAACAGCCGTTGAATACCCGCCAGTATTAGCTAAAAACACTAAAGTTAGGTGGTTACCTAAGAATGATGTTATGGTAAATTACTCTCAAGACACACCTTTTTCTATGTACGATGGGTCAACCCATACAGGAAGCATTGCTCTAAGACCTAAAGGGTTAACAGGTGATGGAGTCTTTAAATTTGAAAAAGCCGAACTAGAGGCAGATAAATTCAACTTCAAGTTTCAAGAGTTCACTTCAGATACCGCAGACTTTAGGCTATTAGATGAAATTGGAAGTGATGCACTGTCTTTCAATACCAAAAATGTAAATGCATACGTAAACTTCAAAGAACGATTTGGTGAGTTTAAATCAAATGGTGGAGGTTCATACATAGAATTCCCTCAAAACAAATACATCTGTTTTATGGAGGAGTTTAAATGGTTTATGGATAAAAATGATATCGCATTATCTGCTAAAGAATCAGGTCAAACTACTGACGAAGTTACGGGTGTTGCTTTAGATGGTTCAAAATTCATTTCAATTCACGAAAAACAAGATTCACTAAGTTTTTACGCACCCGAAGCGAGATATGACATCAATGAAAAAATTATCTATTGTAATAACGTAAAATACGTGAATGTAGCAGATGCCATGATTTATCCTGATAGCGGTAAAATTGTAATTGAAAAAAATGCTAAGATGAATACATTGGAAAATGCTAAGATTGTAGCCAATTATATTACCCAAAACTTTAACATTTACGATGCAACGATAAATGTTTTCGGAAAGAAAAATTACACCGGAACCGGATATGTAGATTATGTGGATGAAACCCAAAAAGTGCAGCCCATATTTTTAGAAAACATTGGCGTAGATACTACACTTCAAACTTATGCCTCAGGTGTAATTGAAGATACAGCCAACTTCAGGCTTAGTCCACAATTTGATTATTTTGGAAGAGTTTTCTTAACCTCAAATAAAGAAGATTTAACATTTAAAGGAAGTTGTAGAATTAAACACGACTGTGATAAAGTTAAGCCAACCTGGTTCAACATTAATGCGCAAATTGACCCTGAGAACATTTATATCCCTGTTGATTCCATGATGAGTAATGAGTTTGACGATCAGCTATTTGCAGCCATTAATTCAAGCCCAGACTCTTTAGGCATCTACTCCTCTTTCTTCACTAGACAAGCCGGAAGAAGAGACCAAGTAGTTATAAATGCAGACGGTTATCTTCATTACCATAAAGAAACTGGAGAATATAGAGTTTCTTCAAAAGACAAAATTCAGGAACAATCATTTAGAGGAAATTATATCAGTTTAAACACTAAATCATGTAAAGTTTATGGCGAAGGAACTCTTAATTTAGGAATTGAAGCAGGGCAAATTAAAATGCAGACGGGTGGAAATGCCATTCACAACCAAATTGATAACGATGCCATTTTTGACTTATTAATGATGGTTGACTTTATGATGGATGAAAGTGCCATGGAAAAATTTGCAAAAGAAATTATTGGCAATTCAACATTAGATCCTATTAATTTTGAGAGAAAAACATTTGAAAAAGCCCTTAGAGAAATTATTGGACAAACTGAGGCTGATAAATTGATTTCACAAATTAATTTATACGGTGGCTACAAAAAAATTCCCGATGAGTTAAATAAAACCATTGTATTTAACGAAATTAAATTTAAGTGGGATAATACTTCCAAATCTTACAAATCATTTGGAAAAATTGGAATAGGAAATATTTATAAAACTCAGGTAAATAAATACATTAACGGCAAAGTAGAACTTTTAAAGAAAAGAAGTGGGGATGTGGTAACATTCTATTTGGAAATAGACCCTAACAACTGGTACTTCTTTCAATATACCAGAGGAATTATGCAAGTTTACTCCTCTAATGATGAGTTTAATAGCGTAATTACTGAAGTAAAACCTGATAAAAGAAAATACGACCATAAAAAAGGAGAAGAGCCCTATCAGTATATGCTTTCAAATGACCGAAAAGTAAGGGATTTTGTAAAGAAATTTGACATCAACGAATAATCATTTAAATTCGGCATTTACAGAGTGTTAAATTCAGTCAATTTAATATTACTAATCATAGCCTATATATTAGGTTCTATTCCAAATGCCGTTTGGATTGGCCGACAATTTTATAGCACAGATATCAGGGAATTTGGAAGCGGAAACGCAGGTGCAACAAATACATTTAGAGTATTAGGTAAAAAAGCCGGCACAATTGTGTTAATATTAGATATTTTAAAGGGCTGGGTAGCCGTCAATCTCCCCTATTTTTATGGAACTTACAGTCCCAACACATCTCAATTTATAAACTTACAACTGGTATTGGGTGTGGCGGCTTTATTAGGACATATTTTTCCTGTTTTTGCAGGCTTTAGGGGTGGCAAGGGTATTGCCACATTACTAGGCATTGTAATAGCTATGAACTATCAGGCAGCTTTAGTCTCAATTGGAGTTTTTCTAGTCTTTTTGTTTGCTTTCAGATACGTTTCGTTAGCATCTATAATAGCTTCCGTAACTTTTCCTTTGTATCTTTTTTTGGTTATTGAAACGCCATTTATTTCATTAAAAGTTTTCTCCGTATTTATTGCTGTATTAGTTATCATTACTCATCAAAAGAACATAGAACGTCTTTTAAAAGGAACAGAATCTAAAGCTTTTCAAAAGTCTAATGTGGATAGCCCTGATGATGAAGACGATGAAGATTAATTAATAAAGTTATTTTTGTAAATAGCACATGTTATGTAAAGCTCTAAAATATAAGCTATATCTACTGTTGATGGTTTTCAGCTGTTCCATTTACGGTCAAATAGATTATGGGTCGGAAGAAGAGTTAAAAGAGGCCGCTGCCAAGCTTTTTGATGAAAAAAAGTTTAATGAAGCAAAACCACTATTTGCCCAGTTGTTAAGTAACTATCCAAAAGACCCTAATTACAACTATAAATATGCCGCATGCCTTTTAGTTACTGAAAAAGATAAAGAAGAACCTATAAAATATTTAACCATTGCCACCAGAAAAAGTACAGTAGAACCTCTTGCGTATTTTTACTTAGGAAAAGCCTATCACCTTAATTATCAATTTAATGAGGCGATTACAAATTATTCAAAGTTTCAGTCAAAAGCTACATCAGACCAAATTAAAGAATATAACCCTGCCAGGCAGATTGAAATGTGTAGGAACGGAATTTCGCTGCTTGACCAGATTAAAGATATTTCAGTACTAACAAAACAAGAAATTAGAGAGTCTGAGTTTTTTAGGGTCTATGATTTAAAAGGCATTGGCGGAAAAGTAGTGGTTAAGCCTGATGAGTTTAAATCTAAGTATGACCTTAAAGTTGGTGAACATTCTCTTATTTACATCCCAAAAAATCCTGAAATAATATATTATTCAAGTTATGGAGATAAAGGCAATAATGGTAAAGACATCTATTACGTTAGAAAACTACCTAATGGCGAATGGGGAAAACCACAAGATTTAGGAAAGCCTATTAATTCAGAGTTTGATGAAAACTATCCGTTTTTACATCCTGACGGAAAAACACTTTATTTCTCCTCAAATGGCCACAATAGTATGGGAGGATATGATGTTTTTAAATCTACTTATAATGAAAATTCCGGCACATGGTCAAAACCTGTAAATCTTGACTTTGCTTTTAGCTCTCCGGATGATGACATCATGTTTATCTCCGATGAAGATAATATTTACGCCTATTTCGCTTCAAAAAGATCAAGCGGATATGATCAAATTTCTGTATATAAAGTTAAAGTTGCTTCCAGACCTGCTAGTTATTCCATTATAAAAGGTGATTTTATAGTAGAAAATTCCGAGAAAAAAAGTGCTACAATAAAAGTGCTTGATGCTAATACTAATGAGTTTTTAAGTGAATACAGAACAAAAGAAGATGGCGAATATATTATTGCGCTACCGAGCAACGGAGGAAAATACAAATTTGTAATTGAAACGGATGACGAATCTCCTGTGCATAGTGGAATGATTGAAGTTCCTGTTTTATCTGAATTTAGGCCATTAAAGCAAGAACTAAGATTAGTTGGTTCAGGAGATGATGAAAAGCTAGTAATTAAAAATCTATTTGATGAGCAAATAGCATCTAACATTGACAAGTCTGAATTAATGAAGGACTTAATTAAACAAAAAGCACAACTTGAAGTTACCGGTGACGATAATACCATAGCAAGCAACAATAAGGAAAATAAAGAGCCTAAAATATCCGACTACGAATACACAAAGCTTACAAATGCCGATTTAGTTAATAATGCAAAGCAACAAGCTTCAGAATTACAAAAAAACTCTGAAAAAAGTCAAAAAAAAAGAGACTATTCTCTCACTCTAGCTAAAGAAAAAAGCACTCAAGCATCAAAGTTATTTGCCGAATCTGAAAAGCTCCTGGCAAGTATTAACAGCAACATGTCTGAGCAGGAAAAGCTTTCCATTGAACAAAAGGCATTAGACAAGAAGAAAGAGGCTGGGCAGCTTGCAGCAGAAGCTGTAATCGCAAATAACATAGCCAGAAGCCTTGAAGCAGAATACGTTGAAAAACAGACATTAGCTAACCAAGCAAATGTGCTTTCAGGAAAAGTTAACGCTAGTATTAATGCATCTAATAGAGATAGCGCTATAGTAGCATACAAAGACTTACAGAATTTAATTGCCAACAATAGAGAAATGCAAGATGCATCTTCCATAGAAAAGCAACTAGCTTATGAAAGAGCAGAAAATGATAAAAAGAAAACTCAAGAATCTTATGAATATCTGGCTCAATTACAAGAATCAAAATCTTCCATCATAAACCGAAAAAAGGGTTTAGAACAAGCTAAAGAAGCTGAAAAGAGTAAGAAAAAGCAAGAACAAATTCAAAATGAAATAAACGCCTTAAACATTGATTTAGAAGATATTGAGTATAACATAGCTCAGGCACAAGAAAAATCTGATGAGTTAAAGAAAAAATCACGTACTTCAGAAAGCGTAAACAAATACACCAATACTCTATTTCAAGACATTGCCCAAAATGCTGGCAATTCCAACTCAAAACTTTCTGACACTGAAAAAGAAAGTTTACTTCGGCAGTTAGATTTCTATGAATCAAATAACTTAGTTGGCGAATTTGATGAAACACTTGCCAGTGAATTCAAACTGAATAATGCTGACTATGGCATGAATTCTTATGCCGCCAAACACCAAAAAGAATTAGACAGAACAAAACTAATTACAGATCCTGTTGAATTAGCTTCAGCTAAAAGAGAGATTAATCAACAATGGTTAAATGATATTAAAGCGGAGAAAGAAAGTAAATTAGAGGAACTCATTAATGCTACCTCATTACAAGAAAAGTCAGACATACAAAGAAGAATAAATGAGCTGGATGAGCTTCAAAAAGAAAAGGAATATGAAATTGCAGAAAGCAATAAAATTATAGAAGAAAATCAATTAGCTAATAATTCAAATAATAATTCCACAGAAAATTCAAATAACTCAACTCAAAATACAAACACCAATACGTCCAATCAGAATACAAATAACACTACCGAAACAAACAACAACTCTACCAATACTAATAATCAAAATACAAACGAAACAAACAACAGCTCTGTAGAGATTAGCGAATCCACAAAAGAAACGGCTGACTTTATAGCCGCCACTAATAAAAAATATACAGACAAAATAAACCGTTTAGGAAATTCGGAACTCGATAACGAACAGAAAGAACTTATTTACCAAGCATGGCAGGAAGAGCTTCAAGAAAAAGCATTGCTTAAAAAATTAGAGTTGATTGAAACGACAGACGCCAAAAATGAAGAAGCTTTAAACACACAAATAAGTCTTTTAAATGCTGAGTACGCAAATGTAAACAAAGAAGCTGAACAATTTGCTTTAAATGCCGGCAACAATACAACTGAAAACAACAACAGCACAAATAATAATACTTCTTTAAACAACTCTACATCACAAAAAAATGAACTTGATGAAGTAGCTTCTTTTAATGCAATTAATAACAATGAGGTTACTAACTACAATAACTATTACAATGAATTATCAACTGAAATAGAAAGTACAACAAGTGATGAATATGAAAAGAATTTAAAGCTAGCTAAGCTAAATGAAAATTGGGCAAACTCTATTCAAGAAGAGATAGCTTACCGAGAAGAAAATCTTGAAAACATTAAAAAGTCTAAAGACAAAAAAATAGAAGAAGAAAAAATTTCTCAGTTAAAAGAAATCAAATCACAAAAAGAAAACAACTCTTACACGTATGCCGAAAATGCTGAAGAAATTTTAGCAGAGAAAAACACATTAGCTTCAAACAATACAACTAACACAAACAACAACACTCAAAAAAACACTCAAAATTTTATTGAAAATCCTACTTATACTAATCCTTCTGCCGAAGAAAATGCCAATAAAGCAAACCAACTAGAAAATGAAGCTGAAAAAGCTAACTCTGAATACCAAGAATTAGTTAATCAATCATACAATGCCACTAGCGAAGAAGAAAGAGAAGAACTAGAAGCAAAAGCCGAAGCTTTAAAAATTCAGTCAGAAAATAAGTTTGAAGAAGCTGCTAATGTTTCAGCAGTTGCCAATCAAGCAGAATACAACCGCAACAGCACTGTTATAAAAAGCATGCAGAAAAATATTGGAGTAAATAATACGCAAACCACTATTGCTGAATTAAAAAATGGAGAAGCAACCATTTACTTCAATGATGCTAAAAAATTACGTGAAGAAGCAGAAAACACAAGCTCATTTTCTTCAAAACAAAGTTTATTAAGCCAAGCTAAAGAAAAAGAACTAATGGCCATTCAAAGACAAAACGAAGCCAAAGAAATCTATTCAAAAGAAGGCGGACCACAAATTGCAGCTATAGACAATATGTCTAATCAAGAATTATTGGCAGCCAACAACTTCTCTGTTGGTAATCAAACAAATAATAATAACACAACTTCTCAAAACAATAATAATACTCTTGCAACAAATCAAAATAACAACACAACAAATACAAATAACACTTCTAATAACAATCAAAATTCTTCAGAAAACAATACTGAAAACACAAACAACTCTAATCAAAACAATACAAACCTAGCCACAAATAATAATAATAATAATAATAATAATAATAATACAAACAATAATTCATCATCTAATCAAAATACTAGCAACAATCAAACTGAAAATAATAGCTCTACCTCAAACCAAAATAATTCAACCAATACATCGGATAACAACACAGAAAATACAAACAACAACTTAGCGGAAAATAACTCAAATCAAAACAACACAACTACTTCAAATAATTCTAACAACACAAACTCAACAAATAATACTACTAACACTTCCTCCAATTCATCTACACAAATAAATCCTAATGATTATGAATCAATAGAATCTGTTTTAGCAAAGGTTGATAATAGCCAATCAATTAATTATACAAGTGCCGGAGACGTAAAAAAATACGAAGCCGATATTCTGCAACAAGAAGCAGAAGACTTAAATGACCAAGCTGTAGCACTCAGAAAACAAGCAGAAGAAACTAGAAAGAAAAAAGAAAAAGAAGCCTTAATTCTTGAAGCAGAAAGCTTGGAAGAAAAAGCAACAAGAAAAGCAAAAGAGGCAGAAGTACTTTACGAAGAGGCAGAAGAATTACCTGCCATTACTTCAAAAAATGACCCAGAAATTGTTGCTTCAACAAAATCCAATGAAGAGTTAAACGAACAAGAAAAATCTACTCTGGCTAACTTAACAGACAATGAGGTAAGTAAGGTTTTAGAAACAGAAGAATATAAAGCTTATCAAAGTTCAGTTGAAAGAAAAAGAAAATTAATGAAAGAAGCCGAAGTTGAATACGCTTATTCAGAACAATATGCAACCGAAGCAAAAAACCAACAAGCTATAAAAGAAGAGTTACAAATATTAGCAGAAAGTGATAACATTTCTGAAGAACAAAAAGAAGAAATAACTGAGCAAATTAAAACTATTGATAAAAGAATTGCCTTATTAAACGAACAATCAAATCAGTATAAACTATCAGCAAATAATAAAACACAAAATGCCAAGCAATCTGATACATTTATAAATTCTATTCTTGCTCGACTTGATGAAAACACCAAAAATAATTTAGTAGCAATTGAAAAAGAAAATTACAATACTAATGGAAATATTGCCGCCTCCACCCTGGTAGGTTCAAACACCACTTTGGCTAATAATCAAGAAAACAATTCAACAGAAAATAACACTAACGCTACTTCCAACAACCAAACTAATAGTCAAAATAATACTACTAACTCATCTAACAATACAAGTAATAGCTCAACAACAAACAATCAAAGTTCAAATAACACAACTAACAACAACTCTTCAAATAATACAACAACAAATAATAATTCTTCGGTAAGCAACTCCAACAACAACTCTAATTTATCTTTAGGAATTGGAACCGTTAATCTTAACAACATTGCTGAGTTAACTATGCCGAAACAAATCAATAAAGACATTATTGTTTATGGTAATAATAATCAGTCGGCATACAATGAGCAGAAAAAAATACCGAATAACACTCCGTATCCTGACGGGCTAATTTATGCTGTTCAGGTTGGTGCTTTCCGAAACCCTATTCCGCAAGATTTATATAAAGGTTTTGCTCCTGTTTTCGGAACTAAGTTGAATAACGGCATTACCCGATATACAGCCGGATTGTTTACTTCTTACTCAAGTGCCGATGACTCAAAAAATAAAATTAGAGCTCTTGGCTATTCTGATGCCTTTGTAGTAATTTTCTATAACGGAGAAAGAATTTCTCAAGCAAGAGCCAATGAAATATTAAATGGAGGAAAACAAACCGCTTCAAATAATCAAAACACCACAACTAGCAACAACAACTCGCAAAATTCTAATACTACAAATAATACAACCAACATTGATAACCTGCCGACTATCAATCCAAATAGTTCGGATGGCTCAGTTAATGTAAATGAAATTAAAGGAATCTTCTTTACCGTTCAGGTGGGTGTTTACTCTAAACCGGTAACTCCGAGTGACCTTAATAATATCAGACCTTTAAATAGTGAAACTACTCCTAACGGATTAATAAGATACACCTCCGGAAGATATAAAACACTTGCTGAAGCTAATGCGGCTAAAGATAGAATTAGAGGTTTAGGAATTTCTGATGCTTTTGTAACGGCTTACAAAAACGGGAATAAAATTTCGGTGAACGAAGCTGTAGCCGAGCTGCAAAATTCAAGCAACACAACTGAAAACAACAACCAAAACTCTTCGGAAAACAATACTGAAAACACGAATAACAACACAACAGAAAATAATAATACAACAGAAAACACAAACAACAATTCAACAGAAAATAACACTTCAAACAATAACAACTCCAATAATGAAACCAACACTAATGAAAATGAAGAACTGGGAGAATTAGAGTTTAAAGTTTTAATTGGAGAATATACTGATGAAGTTCCCGTAGATGTGGCTGCTATTTATCTTAACATTGCTAAAAGAGGAATTAAATCAACACAAGAGGGAGATAAAACAATTTATACCATTGGCTCGTTTACTGAATATAAAGACGCTTTAAAAACTAAAATAGAAATGAAATCAATGGGTATAAATGATGCTGATGTAATAGTTTATGAAGACGGTGTAAAAAAACCAATTGAACCCATTCTTAAAAAATTAGGACAATGAGTAATATTAAAACAAAACAACTAGAAGAAGTAGAGGTAGATGTTTTAGAATTAACCGACAAAAAAACGCTGGTTCTTTTTAATGATGACGTAAATACTTTTGAGCACGTAATAGAAACACTTGTTGATGTTTGTGGTCATAATTTAGTGCAAGCAGAACAATGCACGTTTATTATTCATTATAACGGAAAATGTGCCGTAAAAAATGGAACGCTTGAAGAGTTAGAGCCTATGTACAAAGAAATTTTAGACAGAGGTATCTCTGCCGAAATTCAATAAAAAAAGCCGACTTAACTAGGTCGGCTTTAACTTTAAAACTTATAGCTTCTTATTTTTTGCTTTCTCCTCTCACTAAAACTTCATCAATCATTCCATACTTTAACGCCTCTTCAGAAGTCATCCAATAATCTCTGTCACTGTCTTTCTCTACTTTATCGTAAGACTTTCCAGAGTGTTTAGAAATAATTTCATAAAGTTCTTTCTTCAATTTCATAATTTCTCTAGCCGTAATTTCTATATCAGAAGCTTGCCCTTGCGCACCACCTAGTGGTTGATGAATCATTACTCTTGAATGTTTTAAAGCTGTTCTTTTTCCTGTAGTACCGGCACAAAGTAAAACAGCTCCCATTGACGCTGCCATACCTGTACATATTGTAGCCACATCAGGTCCAATATATTGCATGGTATCATAAATACCTAAACCGGCATAAACACTTCCTCCGGGAGAATTCAAATAAATCTGAATATCTTTCTTGTTATCTGTAGATTCTAAGAAGAGTAATTGCGCCTGAATAATATTTGCTATTTGGTCATCTATTCCGGTACCAAGAAAAATGATTCTATCCATCATTAATCGAGAGAATACGTCCATTGCAATTGCATTAAGCTGACGTTCTTCAATAATGTTTGGAGTCATTCCGTAGATTCCCGGAGTCACCGCACTTACATAATCATCAAAATATGTGCTGTGAATTCCTTTATGCTTAATCGCATATTTTCTAAATTCATCTTTACCGAAATCTGCCATAATAAGTTTAATTTTATATTAATAGTTTATCACAAATTTAGCTTTGTGAACGATAAAAGCAAACTATTATTTAAACGGATTAATTTTATCTAGGAAAGATGATTTATTTGGAGAGTTTACCAGCTTTACAAATTCATCATAAGAAATTTCCTTTTCCTTAATGCTAAATTTCTCTTTAAACAACTTGTCTATTTTAGTATTGAAAAGCTCTCTGTAAATATTATTTCTCTCTTTTTCTTCCGATAATACCTTATTCACAGTTTCAAGCAATGCAGGTTCTTCCATGGGCGGCTGGCCGTATTGTGCCATCTGCTGATTGATTAAGTCTTTGGTGTAGTCTATCGCTTCTTCAGCAGTAACATTTAAATTGTTCTCCTTGATGATATGATTCTCAATCAACTGCCATTGTAAGCTCTTAGAATAATTATCGTATTCCTTTTCAATTTCTTCAGCACTAATTGGCTTTTCGTTAGACTTACGAATCCATCTTTTCAAGAAATCGTCAGGCAGTTTTAGCTTTAATTTATTGAGGATATAATCTTCTATATCATACCTCAATTTATAATCAGAATCTCTCTCTAAAGCCTTTGCCAAATCTTTTTTCACATGTTCTTTAAATTCATCCAACGATTTCACATGGTCTTTACCAAAAATCTTATCAAACAATTCTTGATTTACTTCATGTGGCTTTATTCTAGATATTTTTAAAACCGTAAATCTTACTTTAGAAGAAACCTCTCCAAGTTTATCCTTACTAATTCCTAACATGGCAGCAAGCTCGGTTTCATTATCACTTAACTCTTTTGGGTTAAAATCAAGAGTTGCGCCTTTTTTAATGCCAATAAACTTCTTTTGAAGCTTTTCATCTTTAATTTTATCAATAGCCAAATAAGTAGTGTGAGAAATGCCTTCCTCTTTCACCAAACCATCTTGTCTTAACTCTTCAAACTTTCCGTTTAACAAGTCTGTTTCATTAGCTTCTTGCACATCATCTAAGTTCCCAAATCGTTTGGCGGCCACGTCTATTTGTTTATTTACTAGCTCATCATCAATAGCAACAATGTATTTAGTAAATTTATGCTTATCACTAACCGTAAAATCAACTGAAGGAGCTAAACCAACCTCATAAGAGAAAGTAAAATCTTTTGCGTTATTCCAGTCAATTTTATCTACCTCATCATGCTTAATCATTGGGTAACCTAAAATATCAAGCTTCTCGTTTTCAATATAATCCATTACCTGTCGAGAAATAATTTTATTTACCTCATCCAACAAAATTTGATTTCCAACCATCTTCTTCACCATACCCATTGGCACCATTCCAGGTCTAAATCCTGGCATTTTAACCTGCTTTTTGTACTTTTTTAGGCTTTCATTTAATTGCGGTTCGTAATCCTTAGGCTCTAAGTGAATCTTAATTACCGCATTTAAATTGTCAATGTTTTCCTTTACAATTTCCATAATTCATAAAATTAAAAAAAGGTATAAGTAAACTTATACCTAACTAAGTGCGGGTGAAGGGACTCGAACCCCCAAGCCGTGAGGCACCAGATCCTAAGTCTGGCGTGTCTGCCAATTTCACCACACCCGCAAAAAAGGTCTGCAAAGATAGAATTAATTAATTTTCCTACAAAAGCTTTTGTAAAAGCTTTCATCAAATTTTTATTTTACTTTTATGGAATACTAAAACTAAGCCATCTCATTGCCAAAACCCACTATTATGAAAAAGCAAATTTTTATTCCTCTAGTTATTATTTCAAGTTTATTCATTAGCTGCAGCAGCAGCTATGAAAACAAAGACATGGCTACATCCGGGCAAGCTTATGCTGAAGAAGAATATACAGGTAAACTAGCAGAACAAGATAATTTGAATGATGAGGCAGCACTTGAACCTATCAATAATGCGGACGCTACCAAGGTTGTAGAACGAAAATTAATTAAAACCGGAAATATTTCTTTTGAAACTGAAAATTTAGCTCAGACTCAGCTTAACATTTTAAATGCAGTTAAAAACCTCAACGGATACATTTCTTCGGATAATGAATACAAGTCTTATTATCAGATTAGCCATACGTTAACCATAAGAGTTCCGGCTGACAACTTTGATAAATTAATTTCAATTATTAGTGAAGGAGTAGAACATTTTGACAATAAAAGTATTGACGTTCAAGATGTAACCGAAGAATATATAGACATTGAAGCAAGACTAAAAAACAAAAAAGAGCTAGAAGCACGATATCTTCAATTACTTTCTAAGGCAAACACAGTAACCGAACTACTTGAAATAGAACGTGAAATAGGAAACTTAAGAGCTGAAATTGAATCTATAGAAGGAAGATTGAATTCATTGAAAAACAGAATTTCACTTTCTACCCTAACTGTTAACTTTTATAAAGAAATTCCTAACAAAACAGCTTTTGGCGAAAAAATGGTAAAAGGCGTTGGAAACGGTTGGGATAATTTAATGTGGTTCTTTATCGGCATTATTAACATCTGGCCATTTGTATTAATTTTTGTAGGATTAACATTCTGGCTAATTAGATGGAGAAAAAAGAGAAAAAAATCAAAGAACGCTTAATCTTTAGTTCTTTCAATTCTCCTTTTTATTTCTGACTTTTGATGCCATAATGAAAACAAGACATCTTTTTCTATTAAGTACTTTAGGCGGTTTACTAATGTCTGCCGCCTGGCCCGAAATAGGAAACATTAGCTATCTCATTTTTATTGCTTTTATTCCGCTATTATTAGCAGAAGACTTTATTACAAAAACAACCGGTTCAACCTTAAAACTGTTTGGTTTAGCATATTGGCAGTTCTTTCTATTTAACGTAATTACTACATGGTGGATTTACTTTGCTTCAGATTGGGGAATGGTAATGGCGGTAGTCTGTAATTCATTCTTTATGGCATGTGTTTTTCAGCTATACCATTACACTAAAAGACACCTCAATGCAAAAGTGGGTTATTCTGCATTTGTAATCCTTTGGTTGGGGTTTGAATACTTACACCTCAACTGGGATTTAAGCTGGCCATGGCTAACCTTAGGAAATGTTTTTGCCAATGACACATATCTTGTTCAGTGGTATGAATACACTGGAGTATTTGGTGGCAGTCTATGGGTTTTAACACTAAACATCATCGGGTTTTTGGTATTCAAAAAATTGGTCATTCAAAAACTATCACTTAAAGAAGCCATGCCATGGGTTGCTTCTTTTGACTTTATTTTTCTTATTCCGCTCTTAGTTTCTATTATTATTTCTACTACTTTTTCAGAAAAATCAAACCCGGTAAACTGTGTAGTCCTTCAACCAAACATAGACCCTTACAATGAAAAATTTGGGAGTATGTCTGCGCAAGAACAAGTTGCCAAAACACTTCGCTTAGCGGTAGATAAAATGACGGACAATATTGATTTTGTGGTTGCACCGGAAACAGCATTACCAAACGGATACTGGGAAGAAAGTTTGTATGAATATCAGGAAGTACAAATGGTAAATGAGTTTTGTAAAATGTATCCGCAAACAAGAGTTATCATTGGATTATCTTCATTAAGAGTTTATGGTGATGACGAAGAAATTCCAGCCTCTGCTCGAAAATTCACAGATGCCGATAAATATTACGGTTCGTTTAACACTGCTATGCAAATGAGTAGTAGCGATGAAATCCAGCTTTACAGAAAAAGCAAACTAGTATTAGGAGTTGAAAAAATGCCTTTCCCATTTCTGGAAAAACTATCTATTGATTTAGGTGGTGCAAGTGGTTCATTAGGAACGGAGAAAGAACCTATCAACTTTAGGTCTTCTATGGAAAATAACAACGGAGTAATTGCCCCAATTATTTGTTATGAATCCATTCACGGAGAATACTATGCAGAATTTGTAGAAAAAGGAGCTCAAGCTGTTGCCATTATCACAAATGACGGCTGGTGGGAAAACACACCCGGTTACAAACAACATTTAGCGTACGCTAGATTAAGAGCAATTGAAACCAGACGTTCAATTATAAGAAGTGCAAATACCGGAATATCATGTTTTATCAATCAAACAGGTGATATATTGCAACCAACCGAATGGTGGGTGGAAGATGCCATTGTAGGCAGTATTAACTTAAACGATACAATTACTTTTTATACGAAAACAGGCGATTACATTGGCAGAATTGCCGCCTGGTTTGCAGTACTTTTAATTCTTTGGGCGTTCGTAAGAAGTATTAAAAATAAATCGGCTCTGAGCAGGGTTAGTTAATTGGTTCTCTATTAACTATTAGTTTCAGAATTTTCTATTTTTGCCAAAACTTCAGAAAAATGAATAAATACGATGTAGTAGTGATTGGCTCAGGACCCGGTGGATATGTTTGCGCCATCAGGTGTGCGCAATTAGGAATGAAAACAGCTATTATTGAAAAATACAATACGCTTGGTGGAACTTGCTTAAATGTGGGTTGCATTCCCTCAAAAGCTTTGTTGGACTCATCTGAGCATTACCACAATGCTGAAAAGAATTTTAAAACACATGGTATTGAAATAAAAGGTCTTAAGCCTGACATAAAGCAAATGATTGCTCGTAAAGATGAAGTGGTTTCCCAAACTTGTTCAGGAATTGATTTTTTAATGAAGAAAAACAAGATTGACGTATATCATGGTCACGGCTCTTTCGAAACAAAAAACATTATTAAAATTACTTCGGAAGGAAAAGAAGAAAAAATTGAAACTAAAAAAACGGTTATTGCCACAGGCTCAAAGCCTTCTTCTTTACCGGGAATAGAAATCGATAAAGACCGCATTATTACTTCTACTGAAGCGCTAAACCTAAAAGAAATTCCAAAACACATGATTGTAATTGGCGGTGGAGTAATTGGTTTAGAGCTTGGTTCTGTTTATGCAAGAATTGGCAGTGAAGTAACTGTTGTAGAATATATGGATTCGCTTATCCCAACTATGGATAGAGGCTTAGGAAAAGAACTTCAAAAAGTATTGAAAAAGTTAGGCTTTAAATTCGCCTTAAGTCACAAAGTAAAATCCGTTACCAAAAAAGGAAAAGAGGTGATTGTAAAAGCAGATGATGCTAAAGGAAAAGAAGTAGAATTTAAGGGAGATTATTGTCTGGTTTCTGTAGGAAGAAAACCATATACAGATAAACTAGGCCTTGAAAATGCAGGCGTAAAAACAGATGATAGAGGAAGAGTAGAAGTAAATAATCATTTAGAAACAAATGTGGAAGGAATTTATGCAATAGGAGACGTTGTAAAAGGAGCTATGCTAGCTCACAAAGCCGAAGAAGAAGGGGCATTTGTAGCTGAGTATATGAGCGGCCAAAAACCACATATCGATTACAATTTAATACCGGGAGTAGTTTACACATGGCCTGAAGTTGCCGCTGTTGGAAAAACAGAAGAACAATTAAAGTCTGAAGGAATTGAATATAAAGTAGGTTCTTTCCCAATGAGAGCTTTAGGAAGAGCAAGAGCAAGTATGGATATTGAAGGTTTTGTAAAAGTATTGGCAGACAAAAATACAGATGAAATTTTAGGCGTTCACATGATTGGAGCCAGAGCAGCAGACATGATTGCTGAAGCTGTGGTAGCTATGGAATACAGAGCTTCTGCGGAAGACATTTCAAGAATGAGTCACGCACACCCAACTTTTACTGAAGCGATGAAAGAAGCTGCTCTTGATGCCACTGATAAAAGAGCATTACATTTCTAAGAACAAAGAATGAAAAAAAAGACGGGAGTTTTATTAGTGAACTTGGGCACTCCAAATAGCCCAAGTGTTAGTGACGTCAGAACTTATTTAACCGAATTTTTAAATGACCCAAGAGTAATTGATATTAATCCTATTGGAAGATGGATGCTAGTCAATTTAATTATTGTTCCTTTTCGCTCACCAAAATCTGCTAAGATTTATAAAAAACTATGGACGGATAAGGGTTCTCCTCTCCTATTTCACACCGAATCTTTAACCGGAAAAGTTAGAGAAAAAGTTTCGGAAGATTATGTGATTGAATTTGCCATGAGATATCAAAATCCGTCTATTCAATCTAAACTAGATAAGCTCAGAGAACAAAATGTTTCTAAAATTGTGGTAATTCCACTTTTTCCACAATATGCTTCTGCATCAACAGGTTCAGTAGTAGAAAAAATAATGAAAATTGTATCAAAATGGCATACCACTCCTGATATCCAGTTTATCAACCAGTTTTATGATGATGAGGGTTTTATTGATTGTTTTGTAAACAATATTAAAAAAGAAAACTACCAAGACTATGATTATGTTTTGTTTAGTTATCATGGCTTACCTGAGAGACAACTAGACAAAGTTTACGAAAAAGGACTTTGTAAAGACAAACATTGTGAGGAAAAAATTACGGAAGAAAATCAGTATTGTTACAAAGCTACTTGTTATGAAACAACCAGACTAATTGCCGCTAAGCTAAATCTCCCAAAAGAAAAATACAGTGTGTCTTTTCAGTCAAGATTGGATGACGGCTGGGTAAAACCTTACTCAGATGTAGTTTTAAAAGAATTGGCTCAAAAAGGAATTAAGAAAGTTTTAGTTACCGCTCCTGCTTTTGTGGCAGACTGTTTAGAAACTACCATAGAAATTGGCGAAGAATACCAGGAACTTTTTATTGAAAATGGTGGTGAAAAACTTCACATGGTTCCAAGCCTAAATGATAATGATGATTGGGTGAATTACTTATCTGAAAAGATTACTAAACTTACCTAGTAATAACAAGCCTGCTTTTATAAAGAATAACATCTTCTTTAAGCAACACAAAATAGTTGCCTTTAGGCAATGCACTAATGTCAACCTCAAGTTTATTTTGTCCATCCACAACACTTGCTTGCTGCTCCATCAAAACTTGTCCTAACGTATTTACAAAGGTTACTGTCTTAGCTTTGCCTTGGTAAGAATTAAACTCTAAAGTAACAATATTTTCTGCAGGATTAGGATAAACTAACATTGCATCATTTGAGCCTGAGACATATACATATTTAACCTCAGAGTATTCAAATTGGCCATCATAGTCAACTTGCTTTAATCGATAATAATAACCTCCTGATAAATCTTCCGAGTCGGTATATTTATATTCATTAATCACATTTGTTGTCCCGTTTCCATTTATAGTAGCAATAGCTTTAAAAGCTTTTCCATCAATACTCCTTTCAATGTCAAAATGGCTATTATTTATTTCAGAAGCAGTTTTCCACTTTAGTTCAACATTGTTTCCATTATATAAGGCCGCAAAGCTCAATAGCTCAACAGATAATGGGCAATTAATATTAAAAGTAGCTGTTCTAGTTACACCACAAGCATCCGTAACTGTACATGTATAAGTTGCATTTGGCCAGTTATTTACTGTAATTGTAGAAGATGTTTGACCCCCTGGGCTCCATAAATAAGTATATCCTGGCACACCACCGCTAGCATTTGGATTTAATACTTGAGTACCGCTGCATGTACCCCCATAATTATATGTTCCATTGCCTGTAGCAGTATTTCCTAGCGTTTCTAAAGTAGTTCCAGTAAGTGTGACAGACCAGCTTCCGCTTGCCATTGTATGACAAGGAACTGCACCACCACACACTGTCCCGCCTGTACTACAGTTAGTACAGTAAGAATTACTCATGGTGAAATCTAATGTACCATTACAGGCTGATAATGGAGAAGTACAACTAGCTAAACCCCATATTCCTAATGTGCCTCCACAAGTTCCAGTTGCATTAGAGAGACAGGTCCACCAAAGAGTAGCGCTAGGAGAAATCCCACACGGTCCATAAATTTTAAAGCCAGCATCACGCATTCTACATGTTTGTCCACCACCGCAAGAACCTGCAGTTGTAACATAAGCTATAGTAGTTGTAGCATTAGTCAAAGTACTATTTGCAGGCCTATTAGCTGTAAGCGAATACTGACAATCACTTGCGCCTCCACAATAAGTTCCATTCCATAAAAACTCCATTACTCCTGTGGTATAGGTCGCTGTAGATGTTACGGAAGGGTCAATAATCAATGGATATCCTAATGAAGTATCTTCTAACCATGAAATTGGAATAAACTGTTTATAATAGTTATTCGAAAATTCATATCCAAAATTAATGGAATTAGAATTTGTAGAATTATCATAACCAATAGAACGGCCAATTTCAATATTTGAGACAAGTGGACCATTTACATTAATAGTTCCTTCCCATTTATTATCTATATTTTTGTGTCCCTCACCTTTAAATATTTTATATCCAAAAGGCAAAACGATATTATCTTTTAACATTAAATACTTATAACCAGAAATATTATTGGGTTTTTTATTAATAATGAAATTACTTTTTATTTTTCCTCTTTCAGTAACTATTTCAATGTCTATGCCTTTCCAAGCATTATAAATATAAATTCCATCTTCACCAATAGTATGTATAGACCAGTTAGCTCTTCCTAAACTGGTTTCGTTATTAGATGAATCAACTAAAAACAGTTCCAGTTTATTATTAGCCACAAATTTATCAGTCCCCAAATCAATTGAAGTGTTTTCATTATTTAATGAAAAGGTTATTGGTGTTAGCTGATTATTAGCAATATATTCCCCATTTCCAATACTAAATAATCTTGGGTCATAAGAAATCCAGTCACCATTTGAGTCTTTGTAATGTAATGCACCATAAGCTGTTTGACTATGAAATTCCGTACCTTCAGAACCTTTGGTAACAAAATACCTGGAATTTTCAGTTCTTTTATGAATTAGTTCAACACAATTTTCGCACGGAGTATTGTAGGGCAAGTGCCCATATTCAGGATGTGTCTTAAACTCATCTGGGGTCAAGTTTTCAAGTTCAGTAGTTATTTCAATATTTGTATTTGTAAAGTTTGAAGTATTGTAATACTTTACATTCATTTGTCCATTCAATACAATTGAAAAAAAGAAGAAAACATAACTGATGTACTTATGCATGGCCAATTAATTTTAAGTAAAATTACCTATATTATTTAAATTTATAAAACTACCTTTCATATACATATGATTATACAACAAAATAATTACCTAAACTTTCTGAAAAGTAATTACAAATACCTTGTGAGTTTATGTAGTAACGGTTTTGAAAATTCTCATTATACAAACATTATTGCCGCAGGAAACAAAAAAGCTGATTTTCACGAAAAAGGGAAATGGCTATTTGGTCACATTTCTTATGATTACAAAAACCAAATTGAAAATTTAAATTCTGACTTACCAGACTTCTCAAATTTTCCGGACACATTATTTTTTGAACCCGAAATTATTATTCTTGAAAAAGTAGATAAAATTGATGTAATCACAAATCTTGATGAAAAGAAGATAAAAGAGCTCTTGTTTAAAGAAACACCTCACCAAAATTCCTCATTAACAAAGAAAAAAGCTGTTAAAAGCAGAATCTCAAAAGAACATTATCTAAATAAATTAGACTCCCTTATAAATCATATTCAAAGAGGTGATATTTATGAAATAAATTTTTGCAAAGAATTCTATATAGAAGATATAACTGTAAATCCTATTGAAGTTTATTCAACATTTAACCAACTCTCTCCTTCCCCATTTTCTTGCTTTTATAAATGTGGCGACAATTATTTAATTAGCGGGAGTCCGGAACGATTTATCCAAAAAAAAGGTAATAAAGTGATTTCACAACCCATCAAAGGAACCGCTAAAAGAGGGAAAACAGAAAGTGAAGATATCTTCACAAAAAAAGAGTTGGAAAAGAACCAAAAAGAACGAAGTGAAAACATTATGATTGTTGATTTAGTTAGGAGTGATTTATCTAGAATTGCAAAAAAAAATACGGTGAAAGTGGACGAGCTATGCAAAGTATATACTTTTCCACTTTGGCATCAAATGATTTCAACTGTTAGTTGTGAGGTAGAAGAATCAATTTCATTTAATGATATTTTAAAAGCAACTTTTCCTCCCGGCTCAATGACGGGTGCTCCCAAAATAAGTGCAATGAAGTTAATAGAAAAGTACGAAACTGTTAAAAGAGGAATTTATTCGGGTAGTGTGGGTTATATAAAACCTAATGGTGATTTTGATTTTAATGTAGTAATACGAAGTATTGAATATAACTCTAAAACCAATTATGTTTCGTACAAAGTAGGGGGAGCCATAACAGCAAAATCAATTCCTGAAAAAGAATATGAAGAATGTTTAATAAAAGCCAAGCCATTTTTTAAGATATTTGAACCCGATGAGTCTTCTTGAAAAAGTAAATAATTTTCTTTCTGAGAATAAGTTTTTAGACAAAAAAATTCTTTTGGCAGTGAGTGGAGGAAAAGACTCCACTTGTCTTACTTATGCTTTCTCAAAATTAAATATTGACTTTTCTATAGCGCACTGTAACTATAAGTTGAGAGGACACGAATCGGATGGAGATGAAATTTTTGTGGAAGAATTAGCAAAGAAATTAAACGTGCCATTCCACATTAAATCTTTTGAAACGGAAAAAATTTCAAAAGAAAAAAACATTGGTATTCAAGAATTAGCCAGAGATTTACGATATGATTGGTTTACTAACTTAGTAAAAGAACATAACTTTAATGCTGTTGCCACTGCACATCATTCCCAAGACAATATTGAAACCATTTTATTTAACTTAACTAGAGGAGCAGGTATTAGCGGAATAATTGGAATCCCGGAAATAAACGGCAACATAATTAGACCGATGCTAAGTGCTACTCAAGAAGAAATCGCACGGTTTATAAATAAATATAAAATTTCTTTCCGCCAAGACAGCAGTAATGAAAGTGTTAAATATGCTCGTAATAAAATAAGACATCACATAATTCCTGTTTTAAAAGAAATTAATCCAAGTATTGAAGAAACGTTTACTAGACAATCACAATACTTTAAAGACATAAAGGGTATCTATCAAACCAGTCTTTCCATTTTAAAAAGTGAAATCACTTCATTAGAAAACAATTATTTAAAAATCGACCTGAAAAAACTAAATACTCTTTCAGAAAAAAAGACAATACTCTTTGAATGGTTAAGAGATTTAGGATTTAACGCCAATCAAATAGATGATATATTTAGCCAAGAACATCAAGCAGGCAAACAGTTTTTTGCAGGCAAATTTATTCTTACTATAGATAGAGATTCTATCATTTTATCAATAACCGAAAATAAAAACATAAACCTATCTATCACATTAAAAGAACTTCCTTTAACCTTAGATGAACATAATCTAACATTTGAAAAAGTAGAAAAAAAGGCCGTAGAATTTGAGCATGAAAACATTGCTTATATTGATGCTGATAAATTAAATACAGAATTGAAACTAAGAAATTGGCGGAAAGGAGATAAGTTTATTCCTCTAGGCATGGAGAGTTTTAAAAAACTAAGTGATTTTTTTATAGACAATAAAATTCCTTTACCGGAAAAAGAAAAAACCTTGGTTCTTACAAATAAGGATGATATAGTGTGGGTGATAGGTCAAAGAATTGACAACCGGTATAAAATAAGCTCAAACACCAAAAACATTCTCAAAATTACTTACTTTTAGGCTTTGTAAATGGAAGAACAAAACGACATAAAGTTTGAAGAAAGCCAGTATTTAGGAAGAAACACCTATTCTGTAATTAGACGAACTCTATTGGCTATTTTTTGCTTTATAGCCTATTACATGGCCGATCATGAAACCTTAAACCCTCAAATCATCAAACCACTTGAAACCATTCATTCTAACCCACAAGAAATTTTTTTTATGATGGGTATGGCGGTTTTAGTTATTAGCACCATTCTGGCATATGTTCTTCATATTAAAACAACAGTAACTTCTGAAAGTATAATACTTGATGGTCTTTGGACAGCCCGAAAAGTTAAAATAAACCTTTCGTCAATTGTATCAGTCAAAAAAATAAAGCTAAAAAAATACGTTTTCAGAAGGCCTGTTTATAATTTACATAGAAAAGGAAAAATAAAATTTTACACCAGCGGAGGACATATTATTGAACTAATTGATAAAGACGGTCTAAAATATATCATTGGAAGTCAACGATATAATGAACTTCATTTTATAATTTCAAGTTTAATTAAAAAATAGGATTTCAATATTAGCCCCTTTTACAAAATTTGAAATTTACATGAATTAGTTAGATTTGATAAAAATATCACGAATGCGGCAGTTTTTCTTCAAAATTTTCTCTTTAATTCTTCTTTCATCATTTACTCTTTCTTCCTTTTCACAAATGTATGACCCGGTGAAATGGAAATTTGAGACCAAAAAAATTTCCGAAACAGAATATGATTTAATTTTTACTGCAACCATTGAAGATCATTGGCATCTTTACTCTCAATTTTTAGATAATAGTGATGGCCCTATTGCTACATCTTTCAGTTTTGATGAAAATAAAGATTGTGAATGTATAGGAAAAGTAAAAGAAGGAAAACCAAAAGTTGAGTTTGACCCTAACTTTGAAATGGACTTAAAATTCTTTGAAAAGAAAGCAGTTTTTACACAAAGAGTAAAGAAAAAAACAGGTGCAAAAACAGCCATGAAAGGTTGGCTGGAATTTATGGTTTGTAATGAAACTATGTGCCTACCGCCTGAGCAAGTAGATTTTAAATTTGATATTCCTGCAAGCAAATCTTCCAACGAAGAAAAACAAGTCAACATAACAGATAATAATGTAACAGAAGTTGATTGCACCGCAACTAACACAACAGCTGATACAAATATCAATAATGTTATTGTAGATACCACTAACACAAATGCCTCTGAAAATATTATTAAAGAAGATGGTGATTCAGAGACTACTAAAAAGAAAAAAGTAAACAGAAGTTTACTAACTATATTTTTACTTGCTTTCTTTAGTGGTTTTGCAGCATTACTTACCCCATGTGTTTTTCCAATGATACCTATGACGGTTTCATTCTTTACAAAACAAAGCAAAACAAGAGCCAAGGGAATTAGAAATGCTATTTTTTATGGTATCTCTATTATTGTAATATATGTAGTTTTAGGAACAATAGTTACAGCCGTTTTTGGCTCAGATGCACTAAACGCACTTTCAACCAACGTATGGTTTAACATTTTCTTTTTCTTGCTCCTTGTAATTTTCGCTATTTCATTTATGGGTGCATTTGAAATTACGCTTCCATCTTCATTTGTGAATAAAGTAGATACTGCTTCAGATAGAGGTGGAATTATCGGCATCTTCTTTATGGCATTTACTCTTGCCCTGGTTTCATTTTCTTGTACCGGTCCAATTGTAGGAACACTATTAGTAGAGTCTGCCACAATTGGTGGTGCCGGACCTTTTGTCGGCATGTTAGGATTCTCATTGGCTTTGGCATTACCTTTTGCATTATTTGCAGCTTTTCCCGGTTGGATGAATTCATTACCAAAATCAGGTGGTTGGCTAAATTCTGTTAAAGTGTTTTTAGGATTTTTAGAATTGGCATTTGCATTTAAATTTTTATCAAATGCTGATATGGTAGTACAAGCAGGTTTACTACAAAGAGAACTTTTTCTTGCTATTTGGATTGCTATTTTCTTAGTACTTGCCCTATATCTTTTGGGGTTTATTCAATTACCTCACGATAGCAAATTAGAAAGAATTTCAGTAGGTAGGGCGCTTTTGGGAATTACAACCTTAATGTTTGTCGTTTATATGATTCCCGGAATGTTTGGAGCTCCTTTAAAGTTAATTAGTGCTTTTCCACCACCAAGTTGGTACAGCGAATCTCCGTCCGGGTTTATGGGTAGTTCTTCAAGTTCTCATGGTGATTCAGAGCACATTGAAGGCACACATTTGGGACCACAAGGTTTATATCTTTTTCATGATTACGACAAAGGATTTGAATACGCCAAAAAAGTAAACAAGCCTATTTTCTTAGACTTTACAGGATATGCTTGTGTCAATTGTCGTAAAATGGAAGAGCATGTGTGGGGTGAGCCGGGTGTGATAGAATTGCTACAAAATGAAGTTGTCATTATATCACTTTACGTAGATGATAAAACTGAACTTCCTGAAAATGAGCAAGTAGAAGTTGAAATTGTGCCCGGAAAAGTTAAACAGCTTAGGACTTACGGTAATAAATGGAGTTATATTGAATCCAGCAAATATGGAACTAACACTCAACCTTATTATCGTATGGTAACACCAGAAGGCAAAGACCTTTCTAATGGCTCCGCAGATTATGAACACCATGGTAACACGCAAGACTTTAAGCAGTGGCTGGAAGAAGGATTAAAAGAGTTTAAAGAAGCTAAATAACAAGGTTTATTACAAACCACTAATTTTTAGTCCTTTAGTTTTTGTATTTCTCATATTTTATTACCTTTGCCGTCCTTTTTAACAAATTAAATTAATAACATGAAGAACAATTATGAAACTGTTTTCATTTTAACTCCCGTTTTATCTGACGCCCAGGTAAAGGAAGCAGTAAATTCGTACAGAGACTTGCTTAAGAAAGCAAAGGCTAAAATTGTACACGAAGAAGATTGGGGAATGAAAAAATTGGCGTACCCCATTCAAAAAAAATCAACCGGTTTTTACCACCTTTTTCAATTTGAAGCAGAAGGCGACCTTATTGGTGAGCTTGAACTGACTTACAAAAGAGATGAAAGAGTAATGCGTTTCTTAACAGTAAAACTTGATAAGTATGCTGTAGAATACGCTGTAAAAAGAATTAAAAGATTAGCGGAAGCTAAATAACCTTTAAAAAAGTAAAATCATGGCTGAAGATATTAGATATTTAACCCCCCCAGATATTGAACTTAAAAAAGAAAAGTACTGTAGGTTCAGAAAAAACAGAATCAAATACATTGATTATAAAGACGCAGACTTTTTATTAAAGTTCGTAAACGAGCAAGGTAAAATTCTTCCAAGAAGAATTACCGGAACTTCATTAAAATACCAAAGAAAGGTTTCTCAAGCAGTAAAAAGAGCAAGACATCTTGCGCTTATGCCTTTCATTGGTGATATGTTAAAATAACCCCTAAATCAAGAAGAAATGGAAATCATATTAAAAGAAGATATAGCTAATCTTGGTTTTGCGGATGAAGTAGTAAAGGTAAAACCCGGCTACGCAAGAAACTTTCTTATTCCTCAAGGAATGGCTGTACAAGCTACTAAAATGGCGCTAAAAGTTCATGAAGAAAAAATGAAACAAAGAGCCAAAAAAGAAGAAAAGTTAATTGCTGATGCTAAAAAAATAGCTGAAAAATTAACCACTACAAAAGTAAAAGTAGGTGCTAAAGTGGGTGAAAAAGGAAAGATTTTTGGTTCTGTAAACACCGTACAATTAGCAGATGCTTTAGAAAAACAAGGTTACAACATCAATAGAAAATTCATCAAAATTAGAGGTGAAGCTATTAAAGCTGTTGGTACTTACGAAGCTGAAGTAAAACTTCACAGAGATGTATCAACAGTATTTGAATTTGACGTTGTAGCTGAATAATTTTTTTCGCACAAATAAATTATGGAAAGTCCTGCCCCAAAAAGGCAGGATTTTTTATTATCTAATTAAAGTAAGCGTTCCTTTTTCTACCTTAGTTTCACCGTTGGGTAAGGTATAAGAAATTACATAGAAATAAGTTCCGTCAGAAACCGGTAAGCCGCTTTTGGTAAAACCATCCCAAGCTGGGTTGTACGTTACTCTGAGCGTAGTCGAAGTGTCTGATTGTAAATTTTGAGAATTGAAAACATACACCTCTTCTCCCCACCTATTAAATACCTGAACACTTAATTGCAACACCTGATTAGCAGTAATCTGCCACAAATCATTTACATCATCTTGGTTAGGGCTAAATACATTGCTTACTAAAACAAAACTACTATCATTAATGCTAACGGCAGGGCTATCGCAAGCATATACTATTACATTGTCGATGTAGTAGTAAGAGTAGTTACTCCAACCTGAATTATTATTGCTTATTTTTTGTAAATGACGTTCAGTAAAATTATCCCCATAAAAATTTCCGATAGTTAAATATTGTTCCCCACCTTTTGCGACAAAACTTCCACTGATTTTAACCCAGTTTTGTTTATCGGTGATTATATTTAAACTATCATTTTGTATTTGGGGTGAATAATTTAACAAACATGTAGAGATACAGTCATTTGAAATGCTATCTATTGATAAATATGCTCCTAGACTGCTTATTGCATAATCCGCTGTATCAGCTAATGACACATAAAATTCAACACAGTAAGTGTAATTTCTTTTTAGTGAATCGTATAATTTAACTTCAATATATTCTCGATATTCTTTAATGCCATTAACATAAATTGATGAGTATAAAATAAAACCTAAATAAGCACTATCATTGTAGGGAAATTGATAACCAATATCATTTTGCGGGACGCCACTTCCAGGAGGAAACGGAGGCTGACTTTTACATTTATGAAATATATCCACAGAACCAGCCCCTTGAAACCAATTTTTGATATTGATAAAATTATTATTGGGGCAAGCAATTTTATATTCTTCAAATCCAGGGTTAGGAACTAAATTAGTTTGCCCAAAAGAAAAAACAGCGCAACACCAAAAAACTATAATGGCAACTACCTTATTCATACCTTAATGATTCTATAGGGTCTAACTTAGCTGCTTTAATAGCCGGGTAACTACCGGAAATAACTCCTACAATAAAACACATAATTACTCCAAACAAAATCCAGGTCCATGGTATAATAAAACCTACACCAATTGCTAATGCCACCAAATTGCCTATTAAAATACCAAAAATAATTCCCATCAATCCACCCAACTGGCAAACCACAATGGCCTCTACCAAAAACTGCTGCCGTATTAAAGCAGAAGAAGCACCAATAGCTTTTCTTACTCCTATTTCTCTAGTTCTTTCCGTTACGGAAACCAACATAATATTCATTAAGCCAATAGAAGCGCCAAGTAAGGTTATCAATGCTATAAAAATAGCTGCTATTCTTATCATAGTAGTTTGTTCCATCAGCATATTCGTCAATCTGTCGCTACGCGCAATTTCAAAAGAAAGGTCATCTGATAAATCGTCTTTTCTAATTACCCTAAACATTCCGGTAGCCTCACCGGATGCTGCATCCATTTCTGCAGGAGAATTAGTGGTAATGTTTATGATAAAACTTGTATTTTCTGTCAAGTATTTCTCTCTAACCAAATTCAATGGTAAATAGCAAACCCTATCTCCACCCATTCCCATACTACTTCCCTTGCTTTTTAAAGTTCCTACCACAGTAAATTTATCGGCACCCACACTTATCGTTTTCCCCAACGGGTTTTCATTGTTTTTAAAAAGCATTAATTCTATTTCTCTCCCTATTAAACAAACTCTTGTCCCTTGCTGAATATCTTGCTGGGTAAAATTTCTTCCTTTATCTATTTGGTATCCGGAGGTTTGTAAATAATTTTCATCAATACCAAATACACTTACATTAGGGTTGGTTTTGATATCCTTTCGCTTTAAAACAGATGAAAAACTAGCCATGGCAGAAATAGAAACCTTTGAAGGAAAATTAAATCGCTCTTTAAACAACCTTGCATCTTCATAGCTAATGTTTCTAAAATATTTAGCCTTTACACCGCTCTGGTTTACACGCATATTGCTTCCATTTTTTCTAATGGTAAACGTGTTAGAACCCATCAAGGTAAAGTTCTCAGAAATAGAAGCTTTTAAGGCATCAATAGAAGTTAAAATGCCTACTAAAGCCGTTATACCAATGGCAATAATTAAAATGGTAAGTAGGCTCCGCATAAAGTGGGCTCTAATTCCATTTATCGACTCTTTTATATTTTCTTTTAAAATTGTTTGCTTAAACACCTTTTAAATTTGATGTTAATTTACTAATTTCGCGACACTTCAAACTTAAGAAGATTTTGTTCTTTACATTCAATAACAACTAAAAATATTGCAAAAAATGATTTTTGACTTAGACATGATTAAAAAGGTATATGCAAATTTCCCTAGTAGAATTGCAGCTGCCAGAAAAATATTGAACAAACCACTTACGCTTTCAGAAAAAATTCTTTACGCTCACCTTTGGGACGGAGAAGCCAATCAAAGCTTTGAAAGAGGAAAATCTTATGTGGATTTTGCTCCTGACAGAGTAGCTATGCAAGATGCAACTGCACAAATGGCACTTTTGCAGTTTATGCAAGCCGGTAAAAAACAAGTTGCCGTTCCTTCAACCGTTCATTGTGACCATTTAATTCAGGCTAGAATTGGTGCTGATGCTGATTTACAAGATGCTATTAATAAAAGTAGTGAAGTATTTAACTTTTTAGAATCCGTTTCAAATAAATATGGTATAGGTTTTTGGAAGCCGGGTGCAGGAATTATTCACCAGGTTGTTCTTGAAAATTATGCATTTCCCGGTGGAATGATGATTGGAACAGACTCACACACAGTAAATGCCGGTGGATTAGGAATGGTTGCTATTGGTGTTGGTGGAGCAGATGCCGTAGATGTAATGGCAGGAATGCCATGGGAATTAAAGTTTCCTAAATTAATCGGAGTAAAACTTACCGGAAAACTAAACGGTTGGACATCTCCTAAAGATGTTATATTAAAAGTAGCAGGCATTTTAACAGTAAAAGGTGGAACAGGCTGCATAGTAGAATATTTTGGAGAGGGGGCAAAGTCACTAAGCTGTACAGGAAAAGGAACTATTTGTAATATGGGTGCCGAAATTGGTGCTACTACTTCAACCTTTGGTTATGATGATTCTATGCGAAGATATTTATCAGCAACCGGAAGAGCTGATGTTGTTGCAGAAGCAGATAAAATTGCAGAACACTTAACCGGTGATGATGAAGTATATGCCAACCCTGATAAATATTTTGACCAAGTAATTGAAATAAATTTATCTGAATTAGCACCACATTTAAACGGCCCGTTTACTCCGGATTTAGCCACTCCTGTTTCTGAAATGAAAGAAAAAGCAAAAGCTAATGAATGGCCAACAGATGTTAAGTGGGGATTAATTGGTTCTTGTACTAACTCTTCTTACGAAGATTTATCAAGAGCGGCTTCAATTGCAAAACAAGCAGTGGAAAAAGGCTTAAAACCGAAATCTCATTTTGGAATCAACCCAGGCTCTGAACAAGTAAGATACACAACAGAAAGAGATGGAATATTAGATATCTTTTCTAAGCTTGGTGCTACCATTTTCACTAATGCTTGTGGACCTTGTATTGGTCAGTGGGAAAGAGTTGGAGAAGATAACAATGCCAAAAACACTATTGTACATTCATTTAATAGAAACTTTTCTAAAAGAGCTGATGGAAACCCTAATACTCACGCTTTTGTTACCTCTCCTGAAATGGTTGCAGCAATAGCAATTTCCGGAAATTTAGGGTTTAATCCTATGACAGATAAATTGGTAAATGAAAATGGAGAAGAGGTTATGCTTGACGAACCCGTTGGTATGGAATTGCCCCCACAGGGTTTTGACGTTAAAGATAACGGATATCAATCACCTGCTGAAGATGGAAGTAGTGTGGAAGTAAAAGTTAGCCCTGATTCAGAAAGACTTCAGCTACTTAGTCCTTTCCCTGCTTGGGACGGAAGCAACATTATGGGAGCAAAGCTTTTAATTAAAGCAAAAGGAAAATGCACTACTGACCATATTTCTATGGCCGGTCCTTGGCTAAGATATAGAGGACACTTAGATAACATTTCTAACAACTGTTTAATTGGAGCTGTTAATGCCTTCAATGATGAAACCAATAAAGTAAAAAACCAATTAGACGGAAGTTATGGAGAAGTTCCTGCTACAGCCAGAGCTTATAAAGCTGCTAATATTCCTTCTATAGTAGTAGGAGATCATAATTATGGAGAAGGTTCTTCCAGAGAGCATGCCGCTATGGAACCCAGACATTTAGGTGTTAGAGCTGTATTAGTTAAATCCTTTGCAAGAATTCACGAAACAAACCTTAAAAAACAAGGAATGTTAGGTTTAACGTTTGCCAACGAAGCAGATTATGATAAAATTCAGGAAGATGATACTTTTAATTTTATTGATTTAAACGAATTCGCACCAAACAAGCCGCTAACTATTGAAGTAGTAAATAAAGATGGTAGCAAAGAATTAATTAAAGCTAATCACACCTATAATGAACAACAAATTGAATGGGTAAAGGCTGGTTCTGCACTAAACCTTATCAAAAAACAACAAATGAACTAGCAAAAAACCAAACTAAATATTTATTCGTATTTAAAGGTTATAAGGTAAAACTTGTAACCTTTTTTATCCAATTTAAGTATTATAACATCCACTATTAAAACAGATTATGAGAAAATCACTACTTATTTTAACTATCTTCTTTAGTTATTTCAATACGTTTGCTCAAAGCCCAGACTTATTTAGCTATCAAGGCATAGCAAGAGACAATCAAGGTGTAGCGTTACAAAACCAAGCTATTAGTTTAAAAATTATTATTTGGGAACAATTTCCAACTCCTTCTGGACTAAATGTATATGAAGAAACGCATTCTGTAACCACTAATCAGTTTGGATTATTTACAGTTCAAATAGGAGCTGGAACAGTTGTAAGTGGAAATATTTCCACTATAAACTGGAATCCTGGCCACTCATTTTTCATAGAAACTGCTATGGATGCCAGTGGTGGAACAAATTATACCCAAATGGGAATATCACAGCTATTATCTGTTCCATTTGCTAAATTGGCTACCGAAGTAATGAATGATAAAGTAAATGATGCCGATTTTGATCCAAATAATGAGTTACAGTCACTATCATACTCAAATGATACTTTAACAATAACTAACGGTAATTTTGTTATCATACCTACTACCATAGATACCGATGACCAAAACTTGTCTTTGAGTAATGACACATTGTATATTCAAGATGGAAATAATGTTTATCTGGGTAGTTATATCAATACGGATAATCAAACATTATCTTTAAGTAATGACACACTTTATATTTCCAATGGAAATAATGTGTTTTTACCTGACAACGTATTTGACGGTGACTCTAGTATAACAAATGAGTTACAAACTTTAACCTATAGTAATGACACACTTTATATTTCCAATGGAAATAGCGTTTATATTAAAGGCAATGTTTATGACGGTGACTCTAGTTCAACTAACGAGTTACAGGCATTATCACTAAGCAACGACACTATTTATCTATCTAATGGAGGTTTTGTTAAGCTTCCTCCTGCTGTCGATAATGATTGGACAGTAAGCGGTAACAATATTTATAATGGAAATACAGGTAATGTAGGTATTGGAAATACTTCTCCTGTTAGTAAGCTTCATGTTTCTGGGTTAGCCTCCATTGATGGTTCTAGGCTGGAATTTATAAATACCGGAAACTCTGTCTTTATTGGTATTGGCACTGGAGCCAATGACGATTTAACTAATAACAATAATGTTTTCATCGGAACCAATGCAGGTAATAGCAATACTTCAGGCACTGATAACACAATAGTAGGGGTAGCCGCTTTAAGACAAAACACAACTGGGTTAAACAACACTTCATTTGGAGCTAGAAGTATGAGATTTAATACAAGTGGAGTTAACAATAGTGTTTTAGGTTTTGAAGCCTTATATTCAAACTCAACTGGGTCTACAAATACTGCAATAGGCAGAAGAGCTATGTATTTCAACACAACTGCCGGTTCAAACTCCGCATTAGGTAATCAAGCACTTTATTCTAACACTAATGGGTCAAGCAACACTGCAGTTGGAAACGATGCACTTTATAGCAATACGACAGGTGGAAACAATACAGGTGTCGGATTCAATTCCCTTTATTTAAATAGCGGTGGATTTTATAACACTGCTATAGGGCACCAATCATTATATTCAAATTCATTTGGAAATAACAATGCTGCTATAGGTAGAAACGCTTTGTATTCCAATACAACTGGTAGTAACAACTCTGCAGTTGGATATAATGCTTTTTTCAATGGTGCGAGTTTTTCTAATTCAACTGCATTAGGATATGCTACAGACATTACTGCCAGCAACCAAGTAAGAGTTGGAAATGCTTCTGTTACTAGTATTGGTGGTTTTGCTAACTGGACAAATGTTTCAGATGCTAGATTTAAAGTGAATATAAAAGAAAATGTTCCTGGATTAGACTTTATAACTAAGTTAAGAGCTGTAACATACAACTTAGACCTTGATGCTATTGCAAAATTTCATAATACACCTGACCAAATTAGAGTGGATGAAACTGAAAAAGCTCAGCAAATTCAAACAGGATTCATTGCTCAGGAAGTTGAAGAAGCTGCAAAGAAACTTGGATTTGAGTTCAGTGGTGTGGATGCTCCAAAAAATGAAGCTGACCATTACGGATTGAGATATTCGGAATTTGTTGTTCCAATTGTAAAAGCGATACAAGAACAACAAGTTATTATTGAAGAATTAAGAAAGCAAAATGAACTTCTATTAAAAAGAATAGAAACACTTGAAAATAAATAATTATGAAATTATTATTCTTAGCCATATCATTTTTCTTTTGTAGTTTTTCTTTTTGCCAAACTATAACACCTGAAGTAATTTCTTCGTCAGGAGATTTTTATTCTAATTCAACAGCCCAGCTTAGTTTTACTTTTGGTGAAATGATTATTGAAACTGTTTCTTCTTCATCAAATATTATTACCCAAGGGTTTCAGCAGCCAGAACAAGAAAATGTTGGCATTGAGGAAGCAAAAAAAAAACTACAAGTTAACATTTACCCTAATCCAAGTAGAGAGCTCTTTAATATTGATTTATCAGATAAAGAATTTGAAATTACTTTAACCATTTTTGATGCAACTGGTAAAATAATACAACAACAAACTATTCCAGATTGGCAAAAAAAGGTGACGTTAAACTTGTCGTCATATAGTTCAGGATATTATATAATGAATTTAGTTTCCACAGACAATCAATATCAGTCATCATATAAACTTCAAAAGATAGACTAAGTCGTTTATTTTTCATTATTTCAAGTACTTTTTGTACTTTCGGAACGGATTTTGTTTAATAAAATCACAAAATAATTTTATGATGAAAAAAATATCAAGTCTATTAGCAATTACATTTTCTGTTTTTGCTTTCGCACAAGAAAATAACTTAGTTCCCAATCCTAGTTTCGAACAAGTAGAAAAGAAAGTTAAATCTCCCGGGCAAATTGAATATGCTACTGGCTGGAAGGCTGCTACACTTGGTCCTGTTGATCTGTACTCTGAAGACTCAAAAAGTGAAGAAGTTGGTGTGCCTAATAATAGTTATGGTGAAGAAAAAGCTATGACAGGAAAAAACTACGCAGGCTTAAGTTTTTATAGTTATAAAGACAAAGAGCCAAGAGGCTACCTTCAAACCAAATTAAAAGAACCTCTAAAAAAAGGAGAAAAGTATTGCGTTCAATTTAATGTAAGCTTTGCCGATTTATCTAAATATGCGGTAAATAATCTTGGGTTATATATTTCAGAAGATGCTATTTCGGCTAAGAACAATGATGTCCTTAAAGCTGAGCCCCAAATTATTCATAGAAAAAACAGGATTTTTTCTAAGCAGTTTTGGTGGGAAACCATTTGTGGAGAATACACTGCAAAAGGTGGAGAAGAATATATCACTATTGGAAACTTCAAACCCTCCGATGCTACACTTTCTGAAAAAGTAAAAAGACCAAGAGGATTTACAAAACCGCAGACTTATGATGGTTATTATTATATTGATGATGTTTCTGTGGTAAATAGTAAAAATGTTGAAAATTGTCAATGCGAACTAATTGCAGGAGGAAAAGCAGAAGTAATTAATAAAGAATTTAAAAGTGATCCAAATGCGGTTGAAGAAGTTGAAGTAAATGGGTTAGAAATCACATTTACACCCAAATCTTCTGCTATTTCGGCTGAAGCTAATAAAAAGTTAGATGGAGTAATTGCATACTTGAAAGAAAATGAAACCACAAAAATTGTAATTACAGGGCATATAGATGCGTCTGAAAAAGCAATGGCTATTTTAGCTCAAAAAAGAGCTGAAGCTGCTAGTAAGTATATCGTTTCTAAAGGTATTTCTCAAGATAGAATAAAGGTAGAAAGCAAAACAGATACTGAACCAAAAGACGAAACGGGAACTCCTGAGGGTCAAAAAGCTAATATGAGAATTGAATTTTCAATACCTCAATAGCTTGAGAATACTTTTCCTCATTAATTTTCTTTCAATAATCTTAATTGGGCACTCACAAAATTTAGTGCCCAATTTTAATTTCAACCATCAATCTCCAAAAGATAATCTCTCAACAATAAAGTCGGTTTCAAACTGGTTTTCAGCAAACGGAACTACTCCGGATTTAAGACAAAAAGACGGAGATTTTTATGTAGGGTTTTATACCTTTTGCTTTAAACCTAATAGAAGAGAATATTTATGCGTAAAACTTAACGAATCACTAGTCGATACTTTAGAGTATAAAATATCCTATAAAGCAATGCTTCGAACAGATTGCCAATTTGCACTAGGGCACATGAGCGCATTATTTGAAAAAGAAAGGCCTTCTTTTGAAAAGTATAGTGTTATTGATAAAGTTCCTCAATCAACCATTTCAAATGAGCTATTTATGAAAAAAACAGGACAGTGGTTTGTGGTTTCAGACACCTTTAAAGTAAGCGGTGGAGAACAATATTTACTTCTAGGAAACTTTTTTTCTGATGATTTTTCGGGAAAAATAACATTTGAAGAATATAGCTGGAATTATGCCTATTACTATATAGATTCCGTAGTTATTGAATCTTTTGAGCCAAAAAAATTAGCAGATATTGATGCAACAAAACCAACAAACTTAACACTTGATATAGATTCAAACTTTACATTGTTTTCTGATTCTAATAGATATATAATCAATATAAATAAAGTAGATACTTTTCAAATTGAAAAAAATAAAAGAAACATCATAAAAAACATTTCATTTGCCATAAATAGTAGTGAGCTACTAAATACATCATTTACTGAGTTAAATAAATGGGTTGATTTTTTAAAAGACAACCCTAATCTAAAAGTTGAAATAATAGGGCATACAGATAGCACAGGAATAGAATCAAAAAACATTACCCTATCAAAAGAAAGAGCACAAAGTGTAAAAAACTATTTTGTAAATAATGGCGTTAATAATATCATAACAGTTGAAGGAAAAGGCAGCCAAGAACCGATTACAAATAATAAAACAGAAAAAGGTAGAGCTGAAAATAGAAGGGTTGAAATAAAAATTTTTGAATAATACCAGGTATTAGTTTTCTTTATTGTCAAATGAAAGTTTATTTCATAATATTACTATCAATTATCAGCAGTTTTTCTATTGCTCAAAACCCTAATGACAATATTGATTTCAAAAACCCAAATGCTGAATTACTTGAGTCATTAATAGAAATAAAAGTAAATGCATATAGAAAATCAAAAAAAATAAATCAACTTAAGCACGAAGACAAACTGACAATGGCCGCCAAAGACCAAGCAGGTTTTATGGCAAAAATTAAAAGAGTAACTCACGACCAACCATCAAAAAACAAAAAGTCAGCTTTTGAGAGAGTAAAATACTATAATGGTAATTTTGCAATGGTAGGAGAAAATTGTCACAATATTTTTTGTGGAGTAAAAACCAAAATATATGGTGAAAGAGAAAAAATAGTAATAGAAACTTATGAAGAAGCTGCAGAAGCATTAGTTAAAGGCTGGATAAATTCTACTGACCACCACCAAAATATTATTGACGAAGACTTTTACACCGTTGGAACAGGAGTCGCATTCAATAAAGAAAATAACTCTATTTATGCTACTCAGGTATTCGCATCAGAAAAATATATTCCACCAACAAAATCTGAAAAAAAAAAGTACGGATTAAAAGAATATAATCAGAAAGCGTGTAGCGAGCTAGAAAAAGATTACCCTTACCTTACAGAACTATTATCCAACAACATTTACTTTGAAAACGGAAAAATTCACTTCTACTTTCACGATTTAGAGTTTTTAAAAGATATTATTAAAAAGTCAAAAGATGCCATTGGGGTTGACATTATTCTCAGAGAACAATACGGTTGTGAAACAGGCAATAAGCTACACTCAGCAGAAACTCATGACGGCTATCTTTTAAAACCATTAAAAAAATCAGCATTATACTCTAAAAATGAAGCAAAACAAACAAATGAAATGTTTGTCTCTTTTGGTGAAATCCCAAGTTTTGTTGACACTATTACAGATGAGTTTAACCTATTAATTATTAAAGATGGTTGCGTTTGTCAATCCATTTTTTACAACAATATAGGTGAACCTGCATTGTCTAAAATAAGTTTAGAGTGGGAACTAGACACCTTTTCAATTACTGATAAAACCGATTCTATTAAACGTATTGTAGAGTTTACAATTCCATTCGATAAAGCAAAGTATAATTACAAGTTAGAAGATATTAAACCACTTTTGGACTCCCTTGAAGTAAATAAGTATGACATAAAAAAAATTGAACTAACCGCTTATTCTTCCATTGAAGGAAAAGAAGAATTAAATGTTGAACTACAGAAAAAAAGAGCCGCAAGCATTTTAAAGGCAATAGAAGAATATCAGCTGGAAAAAATAATTTCCTCAGTAAAAACTGAAGAAAACTGGGAAGGATTTTATGAGTCTATTAAAGGTTCTCCCTACGAAGCAGAACTTAAACAATTTTCAAAAGGCCAACTCAGAAAAATAGTTTTAAGCGATACATTAGGATACAATCTTGAGCCTTACTTAAAAGACCAAAGAAAAGGCAAAGTTTTACTCTACCTTGAAAAAGTTTTTGTTGATTCTCTACTATTAGAAACTATTGACGAAAGAATTAACTATGCCCTTACGAATAATGATTATAAAAAGGCAAAAGCGTTACAAACAGCTCTAATTAAAAAAATATTAAACAAAGAAGCTGATTACTTTAAACTTTTAGAGCTTGACATACCTAGAAAGCCCGAAACAATAGACCTACTAAACAACCAAATTGTACTTCTAAACATTATTGCAGATACATCTAAGCTCGACAGCATATATAAAATCAACAATAAAGAATTCGACATCTTGCTTCAAGTTAACAATCAAAACGGAAGCGTTTTATATAACAAATACTATACAATGTTAGAGCTTTGGAATGCCAATTTAAATACAATCAATAACCCTAAAGAATTTGAAAAAGACATTAAAAAGCTTTCTTCTTATGGGATTAACAAAGAAAAAATAAACCAGATGCTCTTAAATTTTCATTTAATTGCAACAGAATATTACTATGAAAAAAGAAAGTTTGACGAAAGAGACCGTTCACTGAAAGAAATCAAAAAAACACTTTTAAAAAGTAATTTAAATACAGAACAGTCTTTTGAACTGGCTAGCTATTTTATGTTTCAGATGAAAATAGACTGGGCTGTTGAAATTCTTCATCCGTTAATTAAAGAAGAAAAATATACCGAAGATTTACTGTTTTCATTTTTAACAATTGCCATTTATGCAGAAGACCAAGTTTCACAAGAAGAGTTTTTAATGTTGATGGCTAAAGCTAAAAGTTTAAATTTAGACCGATTTTGTAAACTCATTGGATTTCCTAATATGAGTTTTCAGTTATTAAAAAATAAAAACCTGAAAAAAGAATATTGTCAGTCTTGTAGCCAATGAGTTTAAAATCCGAAAAAAAAATAATTAATGGTTGGGCTTTTTATGACTGGGCAAACTCTGTTTATCCACTGGTAATAACTACAGCAATTTTTCCGACTTTTTACTCTGCTATTACTCCGGACAAAGTAACTTTTTTTGGCCTAAGTTTTATTAATACAGAACTATATGCCTACATAGGTGCCACTTCCTTTTTAATTGTGTCCATCCTCTCTCCTATTTTAACCGGTATTGCTGATTATATGGGAAACAAAAAAATATTTCTAAAGCTTTTTTGTTACATCGGAGCCGCATCATGTTGCTCATTGTATTATTTTGATGAAAATCAACTTGAACTAAGTATGATTCCTGTTGTATTAGCTGGTGTAGGTTTTTGGGGAAGTATTGTTTTTTATAATTCATACTTACCGGATATTGCACCAAAATCTGAACACGATAAAATAAGTGCAAAAGGATTTTCATTAGGTTATTTGGGAAGCGGAATACTTTTAATCATTGACCTAATTTTAATTATGAACTGGGAAACTTTTGGATTTAAAAGTCAAGGCTATGCAAGCCGATTTGCATTTTTAACGGCAGGTATTTGGTGGGTAGCTTTTAGTCAATATACTTATTTGGTCCTTCCAAAAGGAAATAAAAAAATTACTACCCAAAATATGTTCACCAAAGGGTTTGAAGAGTTAGTAAAAGTTTTCAAAGAATTTAAAACCCAAGAACATTTAAAAAAATATTTAAGAGCCTATTTTATTTACAGCATGGGTGTTCAAACTATTATGTATATGGCTACCCTTTTTGCAGCAAAGGAAATTGATTGGGGAACCGATGACAAAGCAAAATCGGGTTTGATTATTAGTGTATTAATTATTCAATTTATAGCCATAGGTGGCTCTTACTTTTGCTCCTGGTTGAGTAAAAAGTTAGGAAACATTAAAGCACTTACCTTCATCGTAACAAGTTGGATTTTAGCCTGCATAATTGCTTTTTACATTACGCAACCAGTTGAATTTTATTGTTTAGCTACATTAGTTGGTTTTATTATGGGTGGCACTCAATCCCTTTCTCGTTCAACTTATTCAAAATTACTACCACAAACTAATGATACAGCATCTTATTTTAGCTATTATGATGTATTGGAAAAATTAGGAATAGTGGTTGGCACAATTTCATTTGGATTTATTAATGCACTCACGGGCTCAATGAGAGCAACTGTTTTTGTATTAGCCGCTTATTTTATTATTGGCGCTTTTCTTTTATTACTAGTACCAAAAGAAGTACAAAAAATATAACTTCGCAGCAAAATTTGAACCTTGGAAAAACAAGTATTTGACATTACCATAGTTGGAGGAGGAATAGTTGGGGCAGCTACCGCATACCAAATTCAAAAAGCCTACCCCAATCTTTCTATCTTATTAATTGAAAAAGAAAATAAATTAGCAGATCACCAAACGGGAAACAATTCCGGTGTAATACACTCAGGACTTTACTACAAACCCGGGTCGAAAAAAGCTAAGACCTGTGTGGATGGTCGTCATGAATTAGTGGCTTTTGCAAAAGAACATAAGATAAAACATGACGTATGCGGAAAAGTTGTTGTTGCTACAGACAAATCGGAACTTCCTTTTATGGATAAAATTTTTGAAAATGGAGTTGCTAATAATACCGAAGGAATAGAAAAAATTGATGCAAAAAGAGTAAAAGAAATAGAACCTTTTGTAGAAAGTATTGGCGGAATCTGGGTGCCTTGTACTGGTATTATTGATTTTAGAGGTGCGACAGAAAAAATGGTAGAAATATATCTTTCCATAAATCCAAATAGCACATTAAAATTAGGAGAAGAAGTAATTGCCTTTGAAAAAGATGGTAATCAAACTAAAGTAGTTACCTCAAAATCTAATTATCACACAAAATTTTTAATTTGTTGCGGAGGTTTACAGGCCGATAGATTAGCAAAAAAAGACGGAGTAGAATTAAAAGAAAAAGTAGTCGGTTTTAGAGGAGATTATTATGAGCTTACCGAGCAAGCAAAGCACAAAGTAAAAAATCTTATTTATCCTGTGCCTAATCCGGCTTTCCCATTTTTAGGAGTCCACTTCACAAGAATGGTGGACGGAGAAGTAGAGTGTGGTCCAAATGCTGTATTTACATTTAAAAGAGAAGGATACGGAAAAACAGATTTTTCTTTTAAAGATACTTGGGATGCTTTAACTTATGCCGGAACATGGAAATTATTTTTCAGTAACATGTCGTTTGGAATTAATGAATACCGAAGAGCTTTTTCTAAAAAGTTATTCTTGAAAACGCTTCAAAGAATGATTCCATCTTTAACAATGGAGGACATCAGACCAGGAAGAGCAGGAGTAAGAGCAATGTTATTAAATAGTTCCGGAGATACCCGTGAAGATTTTAGAATAGAATATAAAGACAACGCCATTCACGTTTTAAATGCACCATCGCCTGCAGCAACAGCAAGCTTATCTATTGGAACGCAAATTAGAGAAATGGCAGAAAAGCAATTTAATTTAAAAGGATAAAAATTAATCTACCACATTATATTTTTCAAGAAAATCATCCCAATTCCAGACAAAGTTTTCCATTACCTCATTTATTCTTTTTAAAAAAATTGGGTTTGGATTATTCATATTTCTAAAATACTCCTCTTGATATTGAGCTAATTCATACTTATAGAAAACAGCCTTGCTCATTCCATAAAGAGTATTTTTTGAAGGAAAATTTACTTTAGATATAAAGGATTGATATTTTTTAATTAAAGTAAAAATATCATCATATGATTTATCAAAAATATAAGTTAATTGCTCTATACACTTATCAAGGATTCTATTGTCCTTTGGTGCATCAAAATATTCAGGGACTCGTTTAAGGTTTCCGGCTAAAACAATTAATAAAAATTCTTTGTAATTATCCGATTTTATATCAGGTGACTGAATAAACTCAGGAGAATTATTTATAACATCGCAAATTTCCGGAAAACCCGCTTCTACCACATCAAAAATGTTGGTAAGAAAGGTGTGAACTACTACCTCTTCTTTTACTTTTTTCTTGAGTAAATTAGAAAACATACTTTTAGGTTTTGCCAAAGGTATAGGTCATTATGTGTAGTTATAAACAGTGAGTTAAAAGGTTTTTAACAATCTTATTAACGTAAATAAAATAGTAGCTTTACAATAATTCCTATTAAAACGCTATGAATCTCTCTTATTTTAACTTAAATTTGCTCATCTAACAACCAAAAATAATTTAAAATGAAAAAACTTTACACCTTAGTTAGTATGATGTGCATAGCCGCTTTAGGTTTTTCACAGTACTATTACATTCCTCATGTGAATGCAGGACAAAACCCTGGAAATTTAAATCAAGATGACGAATACCCTGTTGGTGGTGGTCTAAGCACAACTTGGGCTACTATTCAAGGTCCTTCTGCATCTGCTTGGTCTCCAGTACAAACCATCCCATTTACATTTAACTTTAATGGAAGTGCCGTAACACAATACAAAGTATCTACTACTGGAGTATTAACTTTTACTACAACAGCCGGTACCGTTCCAGGAGCCCCATCTGCTCTTCCTTCTGCATCGATTCCAGATAAATCTGTATGTGTTTGGGGAATTTCAGGTTCAGGATCAAATGACAATATTGTAACAAAAACTTTTGGTACAGCTCCAAATAGACAACACTGGGTATTTTTCTCATCATATACTAGTGGTTCTAATTGGACTTATTGGTCAATAGTATTGGAAGAAACAACTAATAAAATCTATATTGTTGATCAGAGACATTCTGCTGCAATTAGTGGATTAAGATTAGGCGTTCAAATTAATTCAACTACTGCTACTTCAGTTAACCCTTCTCCATATACTTCTGTAGCTGGTTCTAATCCTTCCTCTGCAGACAATACTTATTATGAGTTTATTTATGGAACACAACCTGCTTACGATATGGCTGCAACTGCTGAATCAGTTCCACAATATTTAGCTATAGGTGCTGCTCCATTTAGTATTACTGGAACAGTACAGAACAACGGTACAGTAACTGTAACTAGTTTTGATATTAATTATACAGTAAATGGAGGAACAGCAGTAACTGCAGCTCATGCCGCAGTTAATATTACTTCTGGAGGTAGTGCAAACTTTACTCACCCAACTCAATGGAATCCTGCTACTTCAGGTACTTATACTATTGAAGCTTGGGCATCTAACATTAATGGTAACCCAGACCAAAATACATCAAACGATAAAATTACATTTACAGTTGATGTAGTTGATACAGTAGTAACTAGAAACTCTTGTCTTGAGGTATTTACTTCTTCTACTTGTGGACCATGTGCCCCAGGTAATGCTCAAATGGACAATAATGTAGTACCTACAATTTCAAACTATACTATTGTTAAATACCAACAAAACTTCCCTGGTTCTGGTGACCCATATCAAACTACAGAGTCTGTTAACAGAAGAGGGTATTATGCAATAAATTCAATCCCTAGAATGGAAATTGATGGTCAATGGGATGGAAATGCCAACTCATTTACAAAGCCTATTTTCCAAAGCTACCAACAACTACCTTCTTTTATGACTATTGATATTACCAGTGCAACTTATACTGGTACTACTGCTACTATCAACGCAACAATCACTCCTCACATTACTTATGCAGCTGGTACATATAAATACCATGTAGTTATTAATGAGAAAAAGACTACCGGAAACGTTGCCTCAAATGGCGAAACCGAATTTCACCATGTAATGATGGATATGATTCCAAACGAAAATGGTAATGCTATCTCTTCATTAACAAAAGGGGTTGCTATTCCTGTTACTAAAACTCAGAATTTATCTTCTTCTAACGTTGAACAGATGTCTGACTTAGAAGTTGTTGTTTTTGTTCAAGATAATGGAGATAAAAAAATTCTTCAATCAGCTTGGAAAGATATCAGCGCAGCTGGTAGCACTGGAATCAATGATATTGATGAGAACAATGAAGGTATTGCTTCGTTATACCCTAACCCAACAAACAACAATGCAACTGTTAGATACCAAATTAATGGTGCTAAAAATGTATCTGTAATTGTTAGAGATATGATGGGTAAAGAAGTAATTTCTGAAAACATCGGTTCTGTTAATGGTGTTAACTATTATATTATTAATACATCTGAATTACCAAACGGAATTTATATGGTAAACTTAATTGCAGGAGACAAATCATTCTCTAATAAATTAATGGTTACTAAGTAATAATAGTTTTTCATTTTAGAAAAGGCGGTACATTTTGTATCGCCTTTTTTTATTAGCTTTGGTTTAATGAATCAACAACAAATTAAAGTAAATAAAACTGCTTTTGTTTCAATAGATGGTAATACCAAAGATCCAGATTTTATTTGGTTAATTTTACATGGATATGGTCAACTTGCAAGTTATTTTATCAAAAAATTTAATTCTCTAAACAAAGACCGGAATCTTATAATAGTTCCGGAGGCTCTTTCAAAGTATTACATATCAGGAAACAACGGAAGAGTTGGAGCTACCTGGATGACAAAGCATGAAAGAGAAGTAGATATTCAAGACAATCACAATTACTTAGATACTATTTACAATCAATTCGTTCCAAAAAACTATACCGGAAAATTAGTGTTACTCGGATTTTCTCAAGGAGCAGCAACAGCAGCTAGATGGCTAGCTACAACAAATCACAATTTTCATCATCTGGTACTTTGGGCAAGTGTATTTCCTCCTGATTTAAAAATAGATGAGTTTAAACAAAAAAAGATAAAAACAACTTTAGTTTTTGGAGACAAAGATGAATATCTATCGAAAAACGATATAGAAATTCATTATAAATGGGCTCAAAATAATTTATTTGATGTTGACCTATTGACATTTGAAGGAAACCATAATATTTTTCCTGAAGCTTTAAAGTCTCTTGAATTAAAATTATCTGTTGATACTATTCATTCCATTTAATGAATAGTTACATTTAAAATAAAAACTAAGCTTTTCAGTAGTTTTTTAGATATTTGTAGTTTATTTTTGGAAGAAATGTGGGCAAAGTTTGCAAGTGCTATTTTACGCTATAGGATAATCATTATTATCTCCATTTTAGCTATATCAGTATTCATGGGGTTCATGGGTACAAGAGTTGAATTGAGCTACAAAATGACTCCTCTCCTTCCAAAAACAGACCCAAGCGTAAAAGAATACAATGAGTATCAGGAGCAATTTGGCGAAGATGGTAGTTTACTAGTAATAGGTGTTGAAGATGCCAGGCTTTTTGAATTAGAAGCTTTTAACAAATGGTATGACCTAACAAATTCACTAAAAAATATAAGAGTTGAAAAGATTAAAGGAAATGATAAAGACACTGTATATGGTGTTACGGAAAGTGTTTCAATGGCATCTATCTACAACCTTGTAAAAGCCGAAAATGAAAAGAAGTTTATTTTAGAAAACGTTTTTAAATCTAAGCCTAAAACTCAAGCCGAACTAGATAGCATATTACAATTAGTTTTTAACTTACCGTTTTATCAAGATTTTATATTTACTAAAGACAAAACAACCCTTCTTGCTCTAACTCTAGATAAAGAAATTATTGATTCGGAATCAAGACATGAGTTAATGGAGGCTATTTTAGCTCAAACTAAAAAATTTGAAGAAGAAACAAATATAAAACTACACTACTCAGGGCTTCCATATATAAGATATAATAATACAACAGAAGTTTCTGCTGAAATTAAGCTCTTTATCATTTTATCAGCATTAATTACCACAATTATTTTATTCATTTTTTTCCGCTCCATAAAAGCTACTTTTTTCTCGCTTATTGTGGTTGGAATTGGTGTAGTTTGGTCCAATGGTATAATGGGTATTTGTGGTTATGAAATTACCATTCTTACTGCGCTTATACCTCCTTTGGTTATTGTAATTGGCATTCCAAACTCTGTCTTCCTTCTTAATAAATATCATAGAGAGTTCTCAAAACACGGAAATCAAATTAAATCCTTACAAAGGGTAATAGAAAGAATAGGAAACGCTACATTTTTAACCAATTTTACTACATCGTTAGGGTTTGCCACTTTTATTTTTACCCAAAGTCAAGGTTTAGTTGAGTTTGGAGTAGTGGCTTCACTTTCTGTAATGTCTATCTTTTTACTTTCAATTACTTTAATTCCAATCATATTTAGCTTTCTGTCGGAACCCAAAGTAAAACACACTAAACACCTAGAGAATAAATGGATGGCAATAATTGTTGATTCATTGGTAAAAGTAGTTTCAAAAAGAAGAACCATTGTGTACTGCATTGCAGTAATAGTATTTGGAATCAGTATTTGGGGAATAACTACTATAAAAACTACAGGAAATTTAGTTGATGATTTACCAAAAGACGACCCTATTACAATTGACTTAAAAGAATTTTTTGAAGTTAAATTCCAAGGAGTATTACCATTAGAAATTTTAATAGACACCAAGAAAAAAGGTGGTGTAATGCAGCTTTCAAACCTTCAAAAAATTGATGAATTACAAACAGTTTTACACAAACACGATAAAATATCAAAAGCTGTTTCAATAGTTGATGGCCTTAAATTTACTCGCCAGGCATACTATAATGGCAATCCTGAAAAATACGCATTGTTAAATGAACAAGAAAAAAGCTTCCTTGCTCCTTACCTCAAAAATGCAGGAGACAACAAAGGATTACTTAAAGCATTTGTAGATTCATTAGACCAAACGGCAAGAGTTAGTGCTCAAATTGCCGACATAGGAACTGAAGAAATGGAGACGTTGATGAATGAATTAAACAAAGAAATAAATCAGATATTTCCTCCTGAAGATTATGATGTAATTGTTACAGGAAGTAGTACTGTTTTCTTAAAAGGAACTTCTTATTTAGTAAAAAACTTATTTATTAGTTTACTAATAGCGATTACATTAATTGCTGTTATAATGGCCTTATTATTTTCCAGTCTTAGAATGATTCTCATTTCTCTTGTACCCAATTTACTTCCATTAGTAATAACCGGAGGTTTAATGGGTATTTTAGGAGTTGCCATAAAACCATCTACTATTTTAGTTTTTAGCATTGCATTTGGAATTTCAGTTGACGATACCATTCATTATTTAGCCAAATACAGACAAGAATTAAAAATAAGACCTTGGGACATAAAAACGTCTGTATTGCTGGCTCTTAAAGAAACAGGAATGAGCATGATATATACATCTATTATATTATTCTTTGGGTTTGGAGTATTTACAGCTTCAAAATTTGGCGGAACAATTGCCTTAGGGTTTTTAGTTTCAACAACATTACTTTTTGCGATGCTCTCAAATTTAGTTTTACTACCTTCACTTCTGTTAACATTAGAAAAAAGAATTTTATCAAAAGCATTTAAAAAAGAACCGCTTATAGAAATCATTGATGAAGAAGAAGACATTGACTTGGATTTTCTTCAAATAAATAATGATAAAGCAGAAGGTGGTTCAGAGGAAAATCAGGGAGAAGAAATAAAAACTACATCAAAATGAAAGGAATAATTTTAGCAGGTGGTTCAGGTACAAGACTTCATCCAATTACTTATGCGATGAGTAAACAAATGATGCCTGTTTATGATAAACCCATGATTTACTACCCACTTTCAACTCTTTTAAGTGCAGGTATTAATGAAATTTTAATCATCACTACACCTCATGATAATCCATTATTTCAAAAATTACTTGGAGATGGTAGTCAAATCGGCTGTAAGTTTTCCTATGCAATTCAAGAAGTTCCAAACGGTCTTGCCCAAGCATTTGTTATTGGTAAGGATTTTATAGGAAATGATAAAGTTGCTTTGATTTTGGGAGATAATATTTTTCATGGAACGGGTTTATCAGAAATGCTGCAGGAAAACAACAACCCTAATGGCGGTGTTGTATTTGCCTATCATGTGTCAGACCCTGAAAGATATGGTGTAGTGGAGTTTGATAAAAACAAAGTAGCCCTTTCAATTGAAGAAAAACCAAAAAACCCAAAGTCAAATTTCGCAGTACCGGGATTATATTTTTATGACAACTCTGTTATTGAAATTGCTGAAAATTTAAAACCAAGCGCTAGAGGTGAATACGAAATTACTGATGTAAATAAAGCCTACCTTGAACAAGGAAAACTAAAGGTTGGTATTTTAGATAGAGGAACAGCTTGGCTCGACACAGGAACCTTTTCCTCATTAATGCAAGCTAGCCAATATGTTCAAGTCATTGAAGAAAGACAAGGAATGAAAATAGGCTGTATTGAAGAAATTGCCTATAGAATGGGCTACATAAATTCACAGCAATTAGAAATGCTGGCACAACCGCTTCTAAAAAGTGGATATGGAGATTATTTACTTCAAATCTTAAGAGAATAATGCAACGTATCCTTGTTACAGGCGGAGCAGGTTTTATAGGTAGTTCATTAGCTGAAAAACTGTCACAATTAGAAGACACTTTAATTGTAATTGCAGATAACCTTTCTACCGGCAAAAAAGAAAAGATCCCTGTCAGTACAAACAACAACATTAAATTTATTAAGTGTAATGTAAACACAGAGTCTGAAATCACCAGTGTTTTTCATGCTTTTCCGTTCGATTATGTTTTTCACTATGCCGCAATGGTTGGCGTTGAAAGAACATTAAAAAGTCCTGTTGAAGTTTTAAAAGATATTGATGGCATTAAAAACGTATTGAACCTTTCAAAAAACACAGGTGTAAAACGTGTGTTTTACGCATCATCCTCTGAAGTTTACGGTGAGCCGGTTGAATTTCCACAAAATGAAGACACTACACCCCTAAATTCCCGTTTACCTTATGCCATTGTAAAAAATGTAGGTGAGGCATACTTAAAATCATTTAAGCAAGAGTATGATTTAGACTATACCATTTTCAGGTTTTTCAATACTTATGGAATTAAACAAAGTAGCGATTTTGTAATTTCAAAATTCATAGATGCAGCTAAAAAAGGAGAAGATATAACCATAAATGGTGACGGTAGTCAAACTAGAACATTTTGCCATATTGATGACAATATAGAAGCAACCGTTAACACACTTCTCTCCAATGACTTTATTAATGACACTATAAACATTGGAAATAATATAGAAGTTACTATTCTAGAACTTGCAAAAAAAATCATTACACTAACTAATTCAACTTCAAAAATTGTACACCTGCCTCCATTAAAAGAAGGTGACATGACAAGAAGACATCCTGACATTAGCAAAATGAAAAAATTGCTAAACCGTGAACTAATTTCTCTTGATGATGGTTTAAGTAAAATCATCAAACAGTAAGTATAAATGGAAAAATACATTTCACTTATCAATAAAGAACTCAGCAAACTATTTGTATCGAAAAGCCCTAAAACGCTATACCAACCTGTAACTTATTTTTTTGATATAGGAGGCAAAAGAATAAGACCTTTGTTAGTTCTTTTAGCCTCTGAGTTAAATAATGGCAACCATTTAAATGCTTTATCTCAAGCTCTAGGCATTGAAGTCTTTCACAACTTCACCCTATTACATGATGATATAATGGATAATGCCGATGTAAGAAGAGGAAAGCAAAGCATTCATAAAAAATGGAATGGCAATCAGGCTATATTATCCGGAGATGTAATGTTTGCGAAATCAGTAGAACTAATTTCAAATTGCTCTATTGACATTTTACCTCACGTTTTAAAGTGTTTTAATAAAACGGCAATTGAGGTTTGTGAAGGTCAGCAAATGGACATGGACTTCGAAAACAGAAATGATGTTACTGTTGCTGAATATCTTGAAATGATAAAACTAAAAACAGCCGTTTTAATTGGTGCTAGTCTTAAAATTGGAGCTCTTTGCGGTAATATGGAACTCAATAAAACTAGCTACTTATATCAAGCCGGAGTTCAAATTGGTATTGCCTTTCAAATCCAAGACGATTATTTAGATGCATTTGGTAACCCAGAAAAATTTGGCAAAAAACAAGGTGGTGATATTTTAGCTAAAAAGAAAACTTTTCTTTACCTCACTGCTAAAGAAAAATCTAGTGATTTTGAAAATAAATATACTTCCATTTTATCAAATCAAACATTATCTGATGATGAAAAAGTTAGTTCAGTTTTAGCGCAAATGTCAAAAATTGGAGTAAAAGATGAAACAGAAAAAATAATGAATTCCTATTTTGACAAATCGTTTGAAATCATTAATTCAATTGACTGTAACCCGCAAAAAAAACAAGAAATAATTACGCTCTTTAAATCTTTTATTCAAAGAGATAATTAGTATTAAAAATCTTTCAACATTCAACTTTTAGCGTTTAACAATTAACTATATTTGCTCACCATGAGTGAATTTCTAGTATCTGCACGTAAATATAGACCCACCACTTTCGACTTAGTGGTCGGCCAGAAATCAATTGTTTCTACTTTACGAAATGCTATACAAAATGAAAAAATAGCTCAAGCCTATTTATTCTGTGGCCCAAGAGGAGTTGGTAAAACTACCTGTGCAAGAATTTTAGCAAAAGTTATTAATGACGAATCTTACGATGAAAACTCGTTAGAAGAATTTTCCTTTAATGTGTTTGAATTGGATGCAGCATCTAACAACAAAGTTGATGACATTCGTAACTTAATAGAACAAGTACGAATACCGCCTCAAACCGGAAGATATAAAGTATATATTATTGATGAGGTTCACATGCTTTCTACAGCTGCGTTTAACGCTTTTCTTAAAACACTAGAAGAGCCACCAAAACATGCCATTTTTATTTTGGCCACAACAGAAAAGCATAAGATATTACCCACCATTTTATCTCGTTGTCAGATTTTTGATTTTAACAGAATCAATATTCAGGATATTGTAGAACACCTTCAAATAATTGCCGAAAAAGAAGGAATTACCGTTGACAAAAATGCCTTGTTTTTAATTGCCCAAAAAGCAGATGGCGGAATGCGTGATGCACTTTCCATGTTTGATCAATTGGCCAGTTTTACAAGTGGAAACATTACTTATGAATCAGCAGTAGAAAATCTAAATATTTTAGATTATACCTATTACTTTAAAGTTACTCAGTGTATTATTGAATCTAATATCTACACTTCTCTCCTACTTTTCAATGATATTCTAAAAAGAGGATTTGATGGACATCACTTTATTAATGGTTTAGCTGAGCATATCAGAAACCTTTTGGTTTGCACTGACAACAATACTGTCAACTTGCTTGAAGTAACAGAAAATGCAAAAGATCAATACATTCAGCAAGCCAAAGAATTGACTTCAGAGCAATTAATGAATGCATTAGAAATATGTCAAAAAGCAGACACATCCTACGCAAGTTCAAAAAACAAACGACTTACAATAGAGCTCGCACTTATGCAACTTTGCTCTATTAAATTCTCCAACGGAGCCGAAAAAAAAAACTTTAAAATAATCCCTCCTCCTTCTGTTGAAGGAATACCAATTAAAAAAGAAGAGGTTAAAACTTCACCTAAACCACTGGTTCAAAAAGAAGAAGAAACGGTAATTATTGAGGAACAAGAACAACCTAAAATTAATACTTCTATTCCAAAATCTGAAGCAACTACTCCTAAAAAAAGTTTTTCTTCAAATAAAGTTGGCACTATTAGCATTAATTTAAACCATCATTCCGAAACCAAAAAAGTTCAAGAAACTTCAGAGATTAAATATGGAAATAATGAAGTAACAGAAGAAATTATTCTAGGAAAATGGAATGATTTATTAGAGAAAATAGACCAAGAAGGAAAGCTCTCTTTGCATACTACTCTTGTAACACATCCTCCAATAATTGACAAAACAAATATCCTCATTAAAATAAATAACAAAGCTCAGGAAGAAGAACTAACAAGTGAGAAGTCAGACATATTAGGTTTTTTAAGAAGTGAATTAAATAATGGAAATATTCAACTTCATTTTGAAATTACAGATGAACCACAGGATAAAAAAGCCTATACCCCTGAAGAAAAGTTTCAAAAATTAATTGAGAAAAACCCTCACTTACAGTTATTAAAAGATAAATTTGATTTAGAAATTAACCACTAACCAAAATATGAAAAAAACAATTCTATATTTTCTTGCACTAATTACAATATTTAGTGCTTGCTCAGAAAAAAAAGAAGAAACAAAATCTTCTTACCAGTTTGAAACCGTAGCCAACGACCCATTAGATGTGAAAATTTACACTCTAAAAAATGGCTTGAAAGTTTACATGAGTATTAATAAAGACGAACCAAGAATTCAAACCGCAATAGCTGTTAAAGCAGGGAGCAAAAACGACCCTTCAGATGCAACAGGGCTTGCTCATTATTTAGAGCACATGCTTTTTAAAGGAACTTCAAAACTTGGTTCACTTGACTGGGAAAAAGAAAAAGTTTATTTACAACAAATTTCTGACCTATATGAGCAACACAGAGCTACAAAAGATTCTTTAGAGAGAATTAAAATTTATTCTAAAATAGATAGCTTGTCATATTTGGCAGCAAAACTAGTTGCGCCTAATGAGTTTGACAAAATCGTGTCAGCTTTGGGAGGGCAAAACACTAATGCCTTTACTTCGGTTGAACAAACAGTTTATATTAATGATATTCCATCTAATGAACTGGAAAAGTTTTTAATTCTTGAGAGTGAGAGATTTAGTGAATTAGTTCTCAGAATTTTTCATACTGAATTAGAAACCGTTTATGAAGAGTTTAACAGAGGTCAAGACAACGATTACTGGAAAACTTTTCATGCGTTTGACAGAACCATGTTTAAAAAACATCCTTACGGAACACAAACTACCATTGGAACCAGCGAGCATCTAAAAAATCCGTCAATGGAAAAAATTCATGAGTATTTTAATACTTACTATGTTCCAAATAATATGGCGATTTGCCTTGCCGGAGATATAGACCCTGAAAAAACAATTGAGTGGATAGAAAAATATTTTGGTGACATGGAATCTAAAGAAGTGCCAAAATTTACTTACGAAAAAGAAGAACCCATTACACAACCTGAAATTGTAGATGTTTATGGTCCTATGTCTGAATGGACAACTATTGGATATCGCTTTCCGGGAACCGGCTCTGAAGAAATTCCATATTTAGAAGTTTTATCAGGTGTTCTATCAAACGGACAAGCCGGATTAATGGATTTGAATCTGTTACAAAAACAAAAGTTAATTGGAGCTAGTGCTAGTGTTGAAGGAAGAAAAGACTACACCATTTTTGAAATGTCGGGAAATCCAAAGAGTGGACAAACTCTTGAAGAAACTAAAGCTCTTTTATTGGCTCAAATTGACAGTGTAAAACAAGGGAAATTTGATGACTGGCTGATTGATGCCGTTATAAAAGATATGAAACTAAGTGACATTAGAAATTCAGAAAGCAACTGGCAAAGAGCTGCAGCCTTGTTTGATGCATTCATCATGGAAAAAGATTGGGCAGATTATGTTAACCGCTACGAAAAGCTTGAAAAAGTCACAAAACAAGGTCTAATAGATTTTTGTAATAAGAATTTTAATGAGAATTATATTGTAATTAATAAGCGTAACGGAAAAGATGAAACGGTAAGCAAAGTTGCAAAACCTAAAATTACTCCGTTAGATATTAATAGAGACACCTCCTCTACCTTTAAGAAAATGCTTGACTCTATTCCGTCTCAACGACTAGAGCCAATTTATGTAGATTACAAAAAAGAAATTGAAGAAAAATCCATAAAAGGCAAAATACCTTATAGCCATGTGGCCAATACTACCAATGATTTATTTATGTTGGAGTATATTCTTGATATGGGAACTGACAACATGAAAGAGATTGGGTTAGCAGTAGATTATTTGCAATATTTAGGCACAGATAAATACAGCCCTGAAGAAATCCAGAAAGAACTATTTAAACTAGGATTGTATTTTGATGTTTACTCATCTAACGACCAAGTGTATGTTTATCTGGGTGGTTTAAAAGAGTCTTTTGAAGATGGAGTAAAATTGTTTGAGCACTTAATTAATAATGCACAACCCAATGAAGATGCACTAAAAGAATTGATTAATGACGAGCTTAAAAACAGAGCTGACCAGAAAAAAAATAAGTTTAGTATTTTATATACCGGACTTTATCAGTATGCTGTTTATGGAAAAAACTCACCGGTTTTAACCAAGCTTTCCAATTCAGAATTAACTAATTTAAGTGCTGATAAACTGACTGACATTGTTAAATCTATCACCAAGTACAACCATAAAGTATATTATTATGGTCCGCATAAATCAGACGAAGTAGTTAGTGTTTTAGAAAAAGAGCACATCACACCTGAAACACTTCTCGCTTATCCTGAAAAAGCTCAAAGAGAAGAACTTGAAATAAATAAAAACCAGGTGTTTTTTGTTGATTATGATATGGTGCAAACTGAAATTTTAATGGTAGCCAAAGGAGATAAATTTAACCCTAGCATTATGCCTTACGCCATGATGTTTAACGAATATTTTGGTTCAGGGCTCTCTTCAATAGTATTTCAAGAAATAAGAGAAACAAAAGCCTTGGCTTACTCTGCTTATGCTGCTTATCGAACTCCCAGCAAAAAAGAAAAATCTTACTACCTAACAGCCTATGTTGGAACACAAGCAGATAAGTTAAACAATGCTGTTGACGCAATGCTAGAATTAATGAACAACATGCCTAAAGCAGAAAAATCTTTTGAATCATCTAAACTTGCAGCATTAAAGCAAATTGAAACAAACAGAACAAGTAGGTCAAGAATTTACTGGAGCAGAGAAAGAGCATACGATTTAGGCTTTGATTATGATTACAAAAAAGATAATTATGAGGCCATCAAAAAAATATCTGTAGATGATTTAGCTAAGTTTTTTGAAGAAAACATCAAAGGGAAAAACTATACTTTCTTAGTAATAGGGAATAAGAAAAACGTAAATAAAAAAGAGTTGGCAAGAATGGGAGAAGTAAAAGAGTTGAAAATTGATGATGTTTTAGGTAACTAAATTTATTTTAAACTTGACAAACTGCTTTAAACCAATATTTTTGCAAACCGAAACAAATGTGTAACCGATAAATAAAACTAAGTTAATGGAGAAAATAAAAGTAGCCAACCCTGTTGTTGAAATGGATGGCGATGAAATGACAAGAATTATATGGAAGTTTATTAAAGACAAATTAATCCTTCCCTATTTAGAATTAGACATTAAGTATTTTGATTTAGGAATGGAAAGCAGAGATGCTACTGATGATCAAATTACAATTGATGCTGCAGAAGCCATAAAACAATACCATGTTGGGATAAAATGCGCTACCATTACTCCGGATGAACAAAGAGTAGAAGAGTTCAAGCTTAAAAAAATGTGGAGATCTCCTAACGGAACAATTAGAAATATTGTTGGCGGAACCGTTTTTAGAGAACCCATTATTTGTAAAAACGTTCCAAGATTAGTTCCTAATTGGACTAAACCAATTTGTATAGGTCGTCATGCTTTTGGAGACCAATACAAAGCTACTGATACAGTAATAAAAGGAAAAGGAAAGCTTACCATGTCCTTCACTTCAGAAAGTGGTGAAACAAAAACCTGGGAAGTTTATGAATTTAAAGGAGAAGGTGGTGTTGCTATGAGTATGTATAATACAGATGAATCGATTTATGGATTTGCTCGCTCATGCTTTAACCAAGCTATCACTAAAAAATGGCCGCTATATCTTTCCACTAAAAACACCATTTTAAAAGCCTATGACGGAAGATTCAAAGATATCTTTGAAGAAGTGTATCAAAATGAATTTAAAGCTAAGTTTGATGAACTGGGAATTGTTTACGAACATAGATTAATTGATGATATGGTTGCATCAGCACTAAAATGGAACGGTGCATTTGTTTGGGCGTGCAAAAACTATGATGGAGACGTTCAGTCTGATACAGTTGCACAAGGTTTTGGTTCATTAGGTTTAATGACTTCTGTTTTAGTAACTCCTGACGGAAAAACATTAGAAGCCGAAGCTGCTCACGGAACTGTTACCAGACACTATAGACAACACCAACAAGGAAAAGCAACATCTACAAATCCAATTGCATCAATTTTTGCTTGGACAAGAGGATTAGCTCACAGAGGAAAATTAGACGGCAATAATGCTTTAATTGAGTTCTGTGAAACGTTAGAAAATGTTTGTGTTGAAACAGTAGAAAGTGGAACCATGACAAAAGATTTAGCACTTTGTATTCACGGAAAAGAGTTAAATTCTTCTCATTATGTTACTACTGAAGAATTTTTAGCAGCACTAGATAATGGTTTAAAAGCTAAATTAAATTAATAAACTAACTAAATTATACTTGGCCCCATTTTTGGGGCTTTTTTGTTTAAATGAAAAAAAGGTTTCTAATAATATTATTTGTTTGCTTCTCGATATATACTAAAGCGCAACATGGCTTAAGGCAAATTATAGAGTTTGGAGAAAATCCCGGGAACTTGAATATGTATTATTTTAAACCGAATGAAAAAAAGAATAAAAAACCATTGGTTTTAGTTCTACACGGATGTTCACAAGATGCAGAAACAGCCGCTCAACAAACAGGCTGGAATAAGCTAGCCAAATTGCATGACTTTTATGTGGTATATCCTGAACAAAAAAGAGCAAACAACTTATCGAAATGTTTTAACTGGTTTTTTAGGAATAATTATCTCAAAGATAAAGGCGAAGTAGCATCCATAAAAGAAATGATTTTATATATGCAAGCAAAACATAATATAGACAGTAATAGAGTCTTTATTACGGGATTATCTGCTGGTGCTTCCATGAGTGTCTCTGTTATGGCATGTTATCCTGAACTAATTAATGCCGGAGCAATTGTTGCCGGTGGACCATACCATGCTGCCTCAAATGCCTTGAATGCATTAAAAGCAATGAGTGGCCCTAATAACAACTCTGCTAAACACTGGGGTGAGTTAGTTAAATCACAAAACCCTGAATACAAAGGGAAATACCCAAAAATGATTATTGTTCATGGGATACAAGATGATGTAGTAAATATTGAAAACGCTAACCAACTTATAAAACAGTGGAGTTATTTACTAAATACAGACTCTGTTCCATCAAAAATTGATAGCACATACAACAAACATAAAGCCATTCAAAAACAGTTGTTTTATAATACCGACAGTATTTTGAGCATGACTTATTATAGAATAGACGGTATAAGGCACTCCTTATGTATAAAACCCGGTGATGCTGATGAAGAAGGAGGTGAATTACTTCCATTCACTAAAGACATTGGCTGGCATTCTACTTATCAAATTGCTTTAGATTTTGGATTAATTAAGTTATAATTGTCTAAAATTCAATCTTATGCAATATAACTTTAAGAATTTAGTATTTGAAGGTGGAGGAGTAAAAGGCATAGCCTATGGCGGTGCGCTTGAAGTATTAAATGATATGGCCATTTTAAATAATGTCGAAAGAATTGCCGGAACTTCTGCAGGAGCCATTAATGCTGCCTTGCTTTCAATAGGTTATACGCATCAAGAAGTTTCTAAAATAATTGCAGAAACTAACTTTAAAGACTTTGAGGATGATAGTTTTTTTATCGTAAGAGATATAAGAAGACTATTAAACTATTTTGGTTGGTATAAAGGCGATAAATTTAAAATCTGGTTAAAAAAATATATCCTTTTAAAAACAGGCAATTCTGAACTCACCTTTGCTGAAATGCAAAACTTAAAGTCTACCAAAAATTTTAAAGATTTATATGTGGTAGCTACCAACCTTTCACAGCAGAAAGTACAAGTATTTTCTCATGAAACTACTCCTGATGTAAAAATTGCAGATGCAGTAAGAACAAGCATGAGTATTCCGCTTTATTTCCAGTCTATAAAATATAAAAACGACATATATGTGGATGGAGGTGTTTCATGGAATTATCCAATAAATCTTTTTGACTATAAAAAATACTTATCAAGCCCTTTAAATGGAGAACAAGTAGAATACAGTAATAATTCAGATTATGTATTTAACTACGAAACCTTAGGATTTAGACTTGATTCTACTGCCGTTATAGAATACGCTAAACATAATTGGGCTAGTGAACCGGTAAAAGTGAGTAATGTAAAGTCTTATTCAAGCGCATTGATTAATTTTTTAATGGAAACCGCCAATAAGGCTCACCTAAAAAGTAACGATTGGAATAGAACCATTTTTATTGATACGCTTGATGTCAAAACTACTCAGTTTGAATTGTCAAGAGAAAAAATTGAAGCATTAATTAAGAGTGGGAAAGAAAACACCCTGAAATATTTTGACTGGAGAAACAAAGACGAGAAGCATAGCAAATTACCAGCCTAGCTGAATAACTCTAATTGTTGTTCTAATAATTTAAAACTCTTTCTGTGGTAAATACAATCGCCATATTGTTTTATTGCCGCTCTATGTTCCTGTGTAGGATAACCTTTATTTCTTTTCCAATTATAATATGGAAAATCTTTATGTATTTTCTCCATAAATTCATCACGATAAGTCTTAGCTAAAATAGAAGCAGCAGCTATGCTGTAATATTTGCCATCACCTTTGATAATACACTTGTAAGGTATCTTTTTGTAGGGCTTAAAACGATTTCCGTCAATTAAAATATGTTCAGGCTTTTTTGCAAGCTTATCAAGAGCTTTATGCATCGCTAAAAAAGAAGCGTTTAAAATGTTAATCTCATCTATTTCTTTAGGTTCAACAAAAGCAACTTGCCAACACAGTGCTTTCTCTTCAATTATAGTTCTTAGAATATTTCTGTTTTTTTCGCTTAACTTTTTAGAATCATTCAATAAATCATTTTCAAAATCATCAGGCAAAACAACTGCTGCTGCTACCACAGGTCCTGCTAAACAACCTCTACCGGCTTCATCACAACCGGCTTCAATTAGATTTTTACAATATTTCTTTTCTAAGCTCATCCATTTCCAAATATAATTTAAAATGATTATTAAATCGAATAAAAGTTGTGTGAATGAGATATTGGGATTAAATTCGCATACTTAAAAACCAATTTAAAAATTTATTATGAAAAAAGTATTTAAACTTGTTGCAGTTGCGGCATTAGTTTCTTTAACAGTATTTAACTGGTCTTGTAAAAAAGATGAAGAGGTGGAAGTAAATAAAGCCATCACGCTTTCTAATGGTGAGTTAACTGTTAGACTAAGAGGTAATTTAAACTTAACTGATGACACTAATAAGTTCGGTGCATTTGAAACAACTTATAATGGCATTGCTGGTGTTTCTGTTGTAGCTACTGCATATATGAGAGATTTTTATGCTAACCCAAGTAATTCCTACAACTTCAAAGATACAACAATTGCTGGCGTTACAGGGTCTGATGGTAAAGTAACCCTTAAGCTTCCTGTTGGTGAAAATGAAGACGTTAGATATGATATTAGTTTTTCGCAAGTTTTTGTAAATCAAATTCAAATTAGTGATACACTACCTGATGAAAAAGTAGCTTCTACAGGAAATGCAACTATTTATATCAATAAAGATGAGTTTGAAGTTATCGACAGAATTGTAACCATTAACTAATATAAAGAAACAAATTAAAGACAAGTAAGATGAAAAAAATTATATTTTCAATTCTACTTTCGGTTGTTTTTGTATCAGTTAATGCACAAGATACTGAAAATGACGAGAGAGATAGACCCACTACAAAAAGTGGTAAACAAATATTACCTGTAGCAGGAGATTATGCTATTGGTTTAAGTGCACAACCTTTTGTTCAATATATTGGAAATTTATTTGGATTTACGGGTAGTAATAACGTTGGTTTAGTTCAATTTTACAATAACCAATCTATATACGGTAAATATTTTTTAGATGACAATACAGCCATTAGAGGTCA